>ERZ1643246.4143-NODE-4143-length-11730-cov-11.864668_pt1 | contig 11730 bp, 6 predicted proteins | sample MGYA00579265_ERZ1643246 | MGnify/ENA primary metagenome ERZ1643246 (study PRJEB29033, sample SAMEA4952261) | chicken gut metagenome | biome: Broiler Chicken; feature: Gastrointestinal Tract; material: Caecum | place: Ireland | collected 2018 | study: Broiler...
CTGTGTATGCGGAGAGTGTCTTTGTCCTTGAAAATGCGCTCGGCGAGATCAGACCGTTCCGCCTTGCCTATCCCGTGCGCAAGGTGATCTCGGTGAGGAGCGCCGATCTGCGCACGACGTATGAGCAGAACAGGGACTATCGTGTCAACGAATACGGCGAACTGGAGATCATCCGCGGCGGACGTATACCGTACATGGAATGGAAGGATTATCGGTTCCCCGTGTTTGACAGCACGCGCGACGATCGCATTGCATCGGCAGACGCGCTGGGGGCGCAATTGGTGGGAGAACTGTTTTCCGATCGGGAGGGGATTCGGGCATATTCTCTTGCCGTCAGTTACACGCATGAAGAGAGTATAAGATACGATATCACGAAGGGGAAGCAGGAGCGCTTTGTGCGCGTCATGCGTCTGTTGAAAGAAAAGCATGCGCTCACCGTCGTCAGTTACGGGGACAGCATTACATACGGATGGGCGGCAAGCGGCATGCAAGATATCCGTAAACCGCCGTTCTGCAAACCGTACGCGGAGATGGTCGTCGATGCACTCGGGCAGAAGTATGCGGCAGACGTGCGGCACGTCAACTGCGCGGTCAGCGGAAAGTGCACGGACTGGGGATTGGAGGATGAAAGTATTGCGTCTGTGACGCAGGAAAAGCCCGATCTTGTCATTCTTGCATTCGGCATGAACGATGCGGGCGTATTTCGTCCCGAAGTTTTTGAACAAAACCTGCGCGGGATCATCTCGAAGATCCGCAAGGCATGCCCGCAGACGGAGTTTTTGCTCATCTCGCCCATTCTTCCCAATCCGAACACTGCATTTACGGCGGGCTCGTCCATCTTCAACTATCACAGGGAATATCCGCACGCATTTCTTGCAATCGAGCGGGATACCGAGGGCGTCGGATATGCCAACGTGACGGCTGTTCACGAGCGCCTGTTGGAACGCAAGAATTTGCGCGATACGCTTTCCAACAACGTCAATCATCCCAATGATTTCATGCACCGCGTATATGCGCAGGTCGCATTGAAGACATTGCTCGGCGACGAATTTTCATGACGGTGCCGTGTCGGCATCGCTTTATTACGGCAGGGCGGTTTCCCGATCGGGAAACCGCCCTGCGATTTTTTCAGTAGTTATTAATTGTTTTTTCAACAATGATTGCACGTTTTCGTCAGTAGTTTCAGCAGTTATTCCGTTTCTTAGTAGTTGATGAGCGTTTTGTATACTGTTCATTGGCGGCGATGCTTTTGGAGATCTCCATAAAAAGCTGCAGGATATGTGCGCGCATACTGCATACGTCTTCGAGAAGGGTATGCGTGTTCATCATGGCATAGATGACCTCGCGCATGACGGAGTCGATGTTTGAAAGGTTTGGAATGACGGTGTATCCGTTGACGGAGTTGGCGAGGACTTTGAGGTGTGTGCGCTCGATGAGAGCAACATAACTGATCGCAAAGAGCGTATCGATGGAGGGTTGTTCCTGATCTCCCATCTGCGGAATGAGTTCGAGGTTATAGATGACGATTTCTTCTTCCGAGACCTGCAGCCGATGGAAAAAATAGGAGTCAAGAAAGATGAGTTCCCCCTGATGGACGGTGACCGTTCTGATCTTTTCCTGATCGGACGCGTCCATGATCTCCACATTGAAATTGCCTTTGGCGGCGTACATCATTTCAAAATAGGCGTGGTTGTGCATTCCCATATAGAACGAGGGATTGAACTTCTTGATGTAATAAGCCATGGGCTTTAATTCGCAGTTTCCGATATCTTTGAAGTGAATTTCTTTCATGCCTGTATTGTAACATATCCCTTTCAAAGAATCAATGGCGGAGTAAGAAAATTCACGCGAAAAACGGCGAATTTTGAAAAATATCTTTAATATCTTCTTTAATAAATTTAGATTAAATTGGAAAACACGCTTGTCACAGATGGGGGGGGGTGATATACTTGTTCCGCAAAAATGTTTGAAAGTATTATTTTTTATAACTTTCAAACAAAATATTTTCAATGATAAGGAGGAAGTTATGACAAGTTTGCGTAAAAGGACGGCAACGATTGCTCTCTCCGTAGCGGCGGTTGCAATGACAGCAGGCGGGATCGCGACGCTCTCGACTGTCACCGCAGATGCGGAAGTGACGGAGATCGCCCCCATTGCCAAGTACGAGTTCAAGGATGCGACCAACTTCGGCAAGGACAGCATGGGTAACTATGATATGTCTTACCGCAATGCGTGGCAGCAGGGCGGTACGGGGCCTCTTCTGGATAAGGGCACGCTCATCGACGGCGGCGGCGTGCAGTTTGTCGGCGAGTTCTGTGTCGCGCAGGATGCAAACAACAATATTTTCGAGGATGTGACGGCGTTCACGCTTGCTTTTGAGATCAAGACGGAGAAGGCCACGGTTGACTGGGCGCATTATATCGGCGTCGGAAACGGAAACAACGATATGTCGGTCATTGCAATGCCCGGATCGACAGATGCACGGTTTGTCGCGTTGAATACGGAAAACGATAAGCTCTGCATAGTTGATGGGAAGGTCGATAAGTGCTGGGGCGCGGCGCCGATGCCCGGAATCGGTTCTTCGGAGTTTGCAAAGGTGATTATCAGTGCACAGCCCGGCGGACAGTTAAAGGTATATGTCAACGGAACGGAAGTGACTTCGGAAGAGAAGCTTCCCGCCGATCTTCCCGATGACTGGAGCCCTTACGATCAGAACTGTACGTTCTCGATCGGTGCCAATTATAATGGCGCGGCGGCGTACACGTCCACGGGCTCGATCAAGAACGTTGTGTTCTATGATTTTGCCATGGATGCGGCTTGCGCGGCGGCGTACAACACGAACGGCAAAGTGACGCCTGCGGACGTGGCGGGAATGAAGAGGATCACGGGTCTTTCGGTCACGGACGAATCGTTCGGCGAAAACGATCCCACCAAGGTCCAGCTCTATTCGGGCATGTCGTCGGCCGATATGCTCAAGCAGATGAACGAGGCTACGGCGACGGTCGCGCTTTCCGATTCGACGACGGCGACCGCGCCCGTCACCTGGACGAGCGTCACGGAATCGGGCGGGACCTATTACGCAAACGGCACGGTGGACACCGCAAAATTGGGTTACGCAAACGTGTACGGCAACACCGTCAGCTATGCGCTGGAAGTTGCGGAGATCGAAGGGATCAGCGAACCGCAGTTTGCAGGCGAGGTCACAAAGGGCGAACTTCGCGACAGCATGACGGAAGAGGAGATGCTTGCGCTCATCAACACGGCGACCGTCACCGTCACCCTTCCCGGCGACACGACCGAGCAGGTCACCGTCACGTTCTCGCGCATCGAGGGCAACATGGGCGTCTATACCGCCTATGCGGACGTCGTTCTGGACGGCGCGACGGTCGGCACGGTCAAAGTCGTTGTCGAGGTCACCGAGACGAACGAGGGAGACATGCAGGAACTGCTGCCCGTCGCGAAGTATGAATTCGAAGATGCCTCCAATCCCGGCAAGGACAGCATGGGCAATTACAATCTCGGACTTGTAGCCAAAGAGGGCGGCGACATCAGCAATCCTTGGAATACGGGTACGATCGAGGACGGCGTTCTCTATCTGGACGGCACGGATATGCTCGCCTGCACGGCGCTTAACGACGTCGGCGACAACCTGAACAACGGTTTCACGCTCAACTTCCAGTATCGCCAGGACGGCGCACAGCCCGGGGCTTGGGCGGTACCCGTCGGATTTGGTTTCAATGACTGGAATGTGACGGTGGTCTGCAGCTTCCGCGTGGAAGGCGGCTACACGCACCTGCGTGTTGCGGGACACGGCGGCGTGGCAGAAGGGGACGGAAATACCTTCTACGGACCCGTTGTCGTGCAGGACGGTACGGACAAAATGCACAACGTGACGCTGAGCGTGCGCCCCGGCGAGAAGTTCAACGTCTATGCGGACGGCGCGCTTGCTTATTCGACGGACTGCCCCGCAGGCTGGAACGTGTCCAACTCCAACATGGCGTTCTCCATCGGCGGCGAATGCGTCTGGGGCAACGGATACAATCCCTTCAAGGGCTGGGTTGACAATGTCAGCATCTACAACTTTGCACTTACGCTCGATCAGTCCAATGCATATTGGGAGAAGGGCAAACTGACCGTCGGCGACATGAACGGCGAGATCATCACCTCCATTTCTTCCACGCCTGTCTTTGAGGGCGGCGAAGTGACGAACGGCAATCTTACGGACAGACTGACGGATACGCAGGCGGTGCGCCGCGTCAATCCCGCAACGGTGGATGCGCTGTTTGAAAATGAAGATTCTGTGACCCTCAATGTCACATGGAAGCGCCTCGAGAAGGCAGACGACGGCAAATGGTACATCGTCGGCGTTGTGGATACGAGCGATCTCGGATATGCAACCATTCTCACGGGTGAGCAGGAAGTGCGTCAGGAAGTGACGGTGGAACGTGCGGCACGCGAAGTCATCGTGGATTCGCAGATCAAGAACGGCACGGTCACGGCGGATAAGGAAGAAGCGTATCTCGGCGATACCGTTACCTTCACGGTGACGCCCGCCGAAGGGTACGAGATCGCCTCGGTGACGGTCAACGGCGCCGCTCTCACGGCAGGGTCAGACGGCAAGTATACCTACACCGTGGAAGGCATCGAGGATATTGAAGTGAGCGCCGCGTTCCGTGCAATCTCTTCGGGCGGCGGCGATTCGCAGGGCGGTACGCAGGGCGGAACGCAGGAACCCGGGAACAATACGGGGCTGTGGATCGGAATCGGCGTCGGCGCTGCGGTCATCGTTGCGGCGGCAGTTGTTGCAGTTGTGCTCATCAAAAAGAAGAATGCCAACCGTAAGTAAGGAGGATTCAAATTGAAACAGACGGCAAAGAAATGGTTAAAGCTGGGCGGTGCGCTCGGACTGACGGCAGTCCTTGCAGTTCCGATGGCGGCATGCGGGCCCATGGCGCCCGATGATAATGCGCCCTATGAGCCGCCCGCAGAGTGGCATGAAGAGGTTGTGGACAACATCACGATGTTCTGCAACGACTGGGAACAGTTCAACAACGGCGCGGCGGTCAGAAGCCCCGTCTATAAGGAACTTGTCAAGGCGGCGGGTACCGAGCTCAAAGCGCGTTCGACGGGTCTCGAGACGTACTACACACAGCTCGATCTGATGCGTGTCAACCAACAGCTTCCCGAGATGTTCATCATCGACGGACCCACCAATCCCGAGATGTACCGCGGACTCGTGCGTGACGGCGAGATCATTCCCATCTCTTATTACGTCAACGAGGAGACAAAGGATCAATATCCTTATCTGTACGAGTATCTGCAGCAATTCGAGTACATGAAGACCAACCTCTCCTATGCAAAGGGCGAACTGTGGTTTATCCCCGTCAAGTGGACGAACGACAAATCGCTGTATGTGAGAAGGGACTGGATCCGCAATCTCAACAACAAGATCGACGAGATCCTCGTCGCGGACGGCGTCGTCTCCGACGTCTCGCAGGTGACGGACGAACTGCGTACGGAGTACCGCTTCAGCGAAGAGGGGCCCAAGGACCTGGGCGAATTCTACCGCCTTGCCCGTGCATTCACGCTGTACGATCCCGACGGGAACGGACAGAACGACACATACGGCTATGTGACGGAGGAGAACCGCGACATGGATTCGTGGCTGCACGTCGCCTACGACAGCCCCTGGAAGATGTGGGTTGCGGGCGAGGACGGCGTCTATCACAACACGGCAACGTCGGACGGCTCCATGCTTGCGACGTCTCTGCTCAACAAGATGGTCTCCGAGGGCTACATGAGCCAGGAAGTCGGCATCAAGACGGTGGGGAACAAGCAGGACGACTTTGCGACAGGAAAAGCGGGCATGATGTATGCGCACAACTGGTACAACGTCATCAGTGCGAACATGATGAGTGCCGTCAGCGGACTCTCGATCGAGGGCGCGCGGGACAGGATCCTCATCTGCGATCCGCCTGCAGGGATGAACGGCAACTTCGGCGGACAGGGCGATGTGTACTACTACCGCGGCTGGTGTATCCGCGAGGGTATGAGCGTCGAGCGTCTGGAGGCTTGCCTCAATCTGATGGAATATCTTCACAGTCCCGAAGGGATCGAGCTTGTCACGTACGGCGTGTACGGCGAGCACTGGGAGTGGGTGAACGATGAAGTCGGCGGCGATCGCGTGACGCTCTGCGAGGCGGACGGACAGGGCTTCGTACAGGAACTGCGCTGGACGGACTATGCGGCATTCGCAAGCTATCTTACATATACTCCGCCCGAAGCGAAGGCGCTTCTCACCAATGGTGATATACTTGTAGGACGCGACAGCGCAAGTGCGGCGACGATGATCGTATCCGACTATCCCGATCTGTACACCGATTCGATGATCCGTTATCAGTCGGGTGCGTACGACTTCTTCGATGAAACGGTGATCAGGATGATGACCAACACTTCTCTGACGGCAAACTGGGAGTTTGACGCCAAGACCTGGAAGACAGACTGGAAGCAGAAGATGTATTCCGTGAGCGACGCGATGCGCAGTGCATGGGATTCGTTCGTCAGTGAATACAACGGTGCTTACAACGGCAGTGTCATGGAAGAAGAGTACAATGCGGCGGTGCAGTCAGGGAACATGACGAAAGTCGGAAAAATGCCCGATTGACGAGATGTGAGCAATGGCGGGAGCCGGGAACTTGTTCCCGGCTCCGACAATAAAGGCAGTAAGGAGGAAACAATGAAAAAAATATTGGCGTGTATCTGTTCGCTGGCACTCTTGCTCGGAATCGCTGCAGGCTGTGCGCCTAAAACAGGGAACGATGATGATATCAATGACGGAGGAAATATTGTGATCGACCGTACAAAACTTGCACAAATATCGCCCACTGTCTACGACGTTGATGAGATCGTGACGGCAGAGGAAACGCAGGCGGGGGATGTTCAGTCATGGCAGGCGCAGGTGTTTACATCCAACGGCGGAAACAACGACATGCCCACCGAAAACGCCGTCATCCACAGTCCCTGGCATACGCTCAACATCAACGGCAAGGATGTGCCTGTGTATACCGCACGCTGCGGCAAGAGCTCGCATTCGTTTGCCTGGGTGGACGTTGTGGATCATCAGGATGACTTCATTCTCGAAGTCAAACTCACGATGCACAGGTCATACGCGCAGTGCGTCGTCCTGCCTGAGAGCAGAAACGTCAAGCCCGTCCTCGACGGCAAGACGATCACATCCTATCTGAACAGCTACGGTTCGTTCACATATACGTTCACGACCGATCCAAACGCAAAGGTGACCGATCCCACGATGACGCCGCTCACCATCATGGTGACCAAGGAAGAACCGCTCGAAATCCCGATCGGGTACGATGTGCAGTACATCGAGCCCGGTTATCATGAAAATGATGAGCTCGAATTTACCGAGGAGGAGATGTACTACGTCTTCCGTCCGGGACTTCACGAGATCTGCAGTATCAATGTGCCTGCAAACAGTGTTCTTTGGCTGGAGAAGGGCGCATATCTCAAGTGCTCGGATCGTCTCAACAATCTCGACAATCCCAACATGGGCTATAACACGCAGACGGCGATCCACATGCAGGATTGCGAGAATCCGCAGGTGCTCGGCCGCGGACTTCTGGATATGGGCAACGTGCTTGGCGGCGACGGAAAGTATAAGCACGTCGTCAATGCAAGCCGTTGTGAGAGCCCCGTCGTCAAGGGACTGACCATCATCAACGCGAATACATGGACCATGTGTTTCTATAACAACGATAACGCGCTCATGGAAAGCAACCTGCTTCTCGGGTACCGCACTTACAGCGACGGTCTCATGATGAGCGAATGCCGCGACAGCGTGGGCAGATACAATTTCGTGCGTACGGGTGACGACGCCATCGAGTTCAAGGGCACTGGCTGGGGCGGTGCAGCGGTCGGCAGCAACTGCCTCTACGAGTACAACGACTGCTGGACAGACAAGGGCAGCGGCTACTGTCTGACGTGGGAATCGGCATGCGACATGGAGAACATGACCTTCCGCAACAATTCCCTCGGCTTTGCACAGCCCACATGGAGCAGCGGCAACAACGCGCTCGACTGTCGTCTCGGCACGGACGTCGAGTCGCGCTGGGGGGATGTCGTGTTTGAGAATATCGAGATCTACCACGTGATTTCTCCCAATGTCATCGTGACGCAGATGTCGGGTCTCGGGGCGATTCTTGATAACATTCTGTTTGAGAACATCACGGTCAAGTCTACCGACTTCGGCGTATTTGCCTATACCATGACCGTGAGCGGCAACGGAACGATCACGAACATTCAGCTGAAGAACTACAATTTCTGCGGGAAAGTCATTACCTCTGCAGACATGGAGGACGAGACGCTCATCAAATTCGAGGGCGGCGCCAAAAAGACGGAGCTGACGATCTCATGACGGAAGGAGGATGCGTATGAATCGGAATGCGGAACAGACGGGCGCGGCGGCGCGTGAATCTTCCGAAGCCGGATTTACGGTGAGCGAAGTACGGACGGGAAAGGTATCCTTCGGCAAGGGGCGCGATCTGTGGCGGCGCATTGTGCGAAGCAGGCACATCTATCTCATGCTTCTTCCCGTTGTCCTTTTCTATATCATCTACTGCTATGTGCCGATGTACGGCATCATTCTGGCATGGAAGGAATGGCGGCCGAAGTACGGCATCTGGGGCAGCCCGTGGATCGGCTGGGAAAACTTTGAAACACTTTTTGCACAGCAGCAGCTGGTGCGCGCGATCAAAAATACGGTCGTCATCAGCCTTTTGAAACTGCTCATCTGTTTCCCGCTTCCCATTCTGTTTGCTCTGCTGCTCAATGAGATCTTTGGCAGGAAATTCAAAAAGACGGTGCAGACATTCATGTATCTGCCCAACTTCATTTCCTGGGTCATTCTGGGCGGCATTGTTAAGACGCTTCTGTCCATGGATGACGGACTCATCAACAACATCATAGCCGCCTGCGGCGGAGAGCGCGTCTCTTACCTGACTGATCCGAGTGCTTTCTACTGGATCCTTATTCTGTCGGAGATCTGGAAGGGGACGGGCTGGGGAACGATCATCTATACGGCGGCGATCGCGGGCATCGATCCCACGCTCTACGAGGCGGCAAAGATGGACGGCTGTACGCGTGCGGGATGCATTTTCCGCATCACGTTCCCCATGATTCTGCCCGTGTGCACGGTCATGTTCATCATGCAGCTGAGCAATATCATGAACGCGGGCTTCGATGCCGTCTATAACCTGTATAACCGCAACGTCTATGAGACCGCGGATATCCTCGATACCTATTGAATCGTTCTGTTACAAAGAGCCCTGACGATGGTCAAGGCTCTCGCTTTTATCAAAGTGTTTGCTCGTTCGGAAAGGAGTTGCTTATCACAAGGTTTTTCGTATAAAACAAAAAACCTAAACCGATTTCCCTCACAAGGAGGGGTTCGATTTAGGTTTAACGTGGTGACCCGTACGGGACTCGAACCGAGGAAAAAGGCATAAAAATGGCATTTTAAGCTATTTTTTTGGCAAAAAACGCGGTTTTTGCGCTTTTCCGGTCTTTTTTGCAAGGCCGAATCGGTCTTTTTTTGGGGGTAACATGGGAGTGATAGGCTCAACACGGAGGCCTGTCACTATTTTTTTTGCCTCTTCGGATAGGAACTCGTCGGATAGTTCCTGGTACGCCTCCACAAGAGAGTTCTTTGCGTGACCGACCATCTCATTTTTTGCGCGTTCATCGACCTTTTGATTATCGCACATGGAGTAGAACGTTCGACGCATGTCTTTTAACGTATGGTTTGGCAAGATCTGATGGAATTTTCGGCGCATTGTGTCCGCGCTGTAAATATCGATCTCATCAAGCCCTTCCAGGAACGGAGCCAACATAGGACAGACAGGGATCCTTTTCCATTCGATTTTCCCCAGAACGGCATTTTTACGTTTACAGTTTTGGGCAATGATCATGGATCCATGAAGACTTGCGGTTTCATACTCATACGGGCGCATGCCCGTGAAGAGGGCGACGGCAAACATCGTCTGGAATTCAGTTCCGGATGTGCTTTCGAGTAGGATTCTCTGTTCTTCCAAAGTGAGCGCAACGCCGTGTTGGCGCTCGTGCGGGAGATGAATGACAGCAGCCATCGGGTTGATCTTAATGACGCCGCGTGCAAAAGCATACTCAAATACTCCATTCAGGAGCGAATAGATGTCTTCAGCGGTCCTTCCCATCCCGGCAGAAGTGATTTCATCGATCAAGTCCTGACACATTTCAGTTGTGATCGTACGAATGGGGAAACGCTTGAACTTTTCTTGAACATGGTTTTTGTATCGGTTCAGGGTGCTTTCATACGTTCGCTGAACGGTCGTCCGCTTTTTGACGCGCTCGAAGTAGAACATGCAGAACTCGTGGAAGTTAGAGGGGAGTACAAGTCTTTTCGTGCGACTTGAAAGCTCATGAACGAATTGGGCAGAGATCTCGCCGAGGAATATCCTCTCACAGTCCTCGAGCCTGGATGAGCAGGCGTAGATCTGGATGCCATCGATTGTTGCTCTTTTTTCATACACGCCATTATGGAAGCGAGGTTCTCTTTGCAATGCTCGTTTAATTTTTTGTTGCAGTGTGCTTGGCATTTTTTCAATCTCCTGTTTATTGGATTTGAAAAATGCGTTTCTGACCTTCTCGATGTCCTCCTTTTTTGATCGCCCAGGCGTTGCCAGGGCGAGGATAGGGGCGGGAGGAGTTTCGGATTGCGATATATCCGCGCTTCCTTCCGGTGGATCCGCTGTTCGTGTGGCTGACTTTGCGTCTTCGTTGAGCAACATCATCAAGATATTGACGCAGCCAAGGATTGTTTTTTTTCCAGCTCATTCATGATAGAGCCCTCCTAAAAAGAATTTAGGAAGATTATATCATGTATTGAATAATTCTCAGGTATTCCCCGCCAAATTATGTACGATCCCGGTGACGTAGCTCTGCATTTCTGGAAGGAGCTTCCGAAAATCGAGGATGAGCTGTTGTTCTGTTGAGGATAGACGAAAAACTCCATCATTAGAATTAATAACAATGTTACCAAAAGTATCTTCTCGACCAAGTAAGTAATCGGTTGTCACGTTAAAGTAGTTTGCTATTTTTACAAGTTTTTTTGCAGGCGGGATCCTGTCTGTGCTTTCCCACATACCAACGCTGCCTATTCCAACGCCAAGTTCTTTCGCAAGAGCGGCTTGTGATAATCCGCATCTTTCTCGAATTTCTTTTAGTCTTAAAGAAAATTCCATATAATCACCTCTTCAGTATCGTATCACAGAATCGGAGTAAAAAAAAGATTTTTGCAATTTCACTCTTTTTTTGTGATAAACCATTGACAAACACTCTGTATTTGTGATAAAGTAATCACAAAAAAGGAGTGCCCTGTGGATAACTCATTTTTCAAAATAAAAGATCAGACAGCCAGGAGGGGCGCGGAGCGTGCTCTCTTGGCTGTTTTTTGCGTTTTTTTCGCCTTACTCATCGCGGTGGGGGCGGGAGCAAGCACATTTTTGCCCGCTATGGCAGCGGAATATACCGCTTATGATCGAACAGCGATCGAGGACGACCTCAAAGACGTCGATATATCCGCCTATCCCGCCGACGAGAACGGGCGGCACTTTCTTCTTGACGACGTCGGATTCATGGAGTACGGCTATTCGGAATCGGCGTTCATCGTGGACAACT
>ERZ1643246.4144-NODE-4144-length-11730-cov-10.441884_pt1 | contig 11730 bp, 9 predicted proteins | sample MGYA00579265_ERZ1643246 | MGnify/ENA primary metagenome ERZ1643246 (study PRJEB29033, sample SAMEA4952261) | chicken gut metagenome | biome: Broiler Chicken; feature: Gastrointestinal Tract; material: Caecum | place: Ireland | collected 2018 | study: Broiler...
AAAACGCATTATAGAAAACGTGTCTTAATGTTTTTGAATTCTTTTTTATTATAAAGAACTTCTTTTCATTTGTCAAATCATTTAGATCGCAAAAATACGAATTCACTTATTTTCTCCAATCTTGCTTTTTTAAAACATATTCTAAAATTTGATCATATAAGAAATTAGCTTGTTGTCTTGTAATTTCTAAAATTTGATGTTTTTCATCTAACACATAATATTTAGAAATTGGGATTTGATTTACAAGTTCTTTGGTACTATTGCAATGAATTAAAAAGCCCATCATACTTGAAGCATCTAAGCCATCACTTACCGTATTATCATACAAATAAGTAACTCCACCTTTCCCGTCAATTAAAATACTATATAAAGGTTGCCTTTGTTCTTTCAATTGAGCATTTAAAATCGCTTGTTCTCTTAATAAATTCTCTTTTACTTGATTAGCATATTTATATTTCTTTAACACGTTCCTCTTCTCTTTTAAGTCTTGACGAATTTTATCATTTTCTTTATGCAATTGTTCTAAAGAACCAAATAACTCTTCATCAACATCAAGAGGTTTTGGAAAAGAAATATCTAATTCCTGCATTTTTTTCCAAATAGACATGCCATTTTTAGAACCAATTCCTTTTAAATTATATACATTTCTTCCACAGGCAATTAAATCTTCTAAAGTAAAAAGATTATTTTTATATAATGAAGAACATAAGGTCAAATTAAAACCCCATTCCTCTAATAGTTTAGCTCCTTGCATTTTCTTTTCTTGTTTAATATCTTGTAAAGGTTTTTGATAATCCAATAATGTAAAGCCAAAACTTTCAACACAATTTGTTAATTCTTCAATTTTTTTTCTTCCAATTCCTCTTGTATTAATCAAAATAGAATAATCTATGTTCAAAAGATCTTGTAAAGTAACAAGATCAAGTCTCTTACATAAAACATGCTTTAATGTTTTTGAAAGATTTAAATCAGAAATTTTTATAAAACTTGGATTCACCATAAATTTTCTCCCACCTTTGTACGAGATATTTTATTAAAACCTTTTTCCATTGTCAAGCTAAGCAATTAAATAAAACACCCAAATATATTGATCGTGAACCAAAGAAAGGCCAATTCCTATTTTAGAAAAAGCATTTTGAGTAAAATAACTTTGAAAAGTTGGATCATTTAAAACAGAAGGAATAATAGCATTTGCGTCCATAGAACCAGTCACGATAAACTCAATCCCGCCTGTATATTGAATCTGTAATTCATCTAAAATAGACACATCAGTATTTGGCCTTGTTAAAGAATACACATTCGAATAACCAATTTCTAAAGTTCTATATTGGGATGCAGCAAGAAGTAAAGGGTCCAAAGTAATTTCACTAAGTCCTTTTTTTAATCGTTCTTGATACAACAACTCATAAGCTTTCCCAATAGATTCCGCATAAGTATTCATTTGCACTTCTGCTTCGGGGCTTAATTCTTCCAAAGTCGCATGATACAACGTATAATTACAACCATTTTCTTTCTCACTCGAACCAGTTTCCTTTTTAGATCCATCACTATAAAGATCATAATATGTTGTGATTTTATATTCACAAGTAGTTCCATAAATTGTTCGTACCTCAACTCGATCAATACTAGTAGTTCCAATTTTCGAAACTGGATTGGTTGTAACAGAAGGCTCCTCAGCTTTTGTTTCAGTTGAAGGACTTTCCCTTTGAGTTTCTTCCTTAGTTTCTGAAGTAATCGTCAAAGTAGTATGTACTTCGACTTCATTTTCTTTTTCATCTTTAGCAAGAAGAATAATTTCATAAGTTCCAGGCTCTGTATAACTAGCCATCTCTTCTTTTAAAAACTGAATTTGACACTTCTTAGAAACATCATCCTTACAAGAATCCACAAAAGAATATACATTATACTCTTTCCCGTACTCAATAGTTAACGGAGTAAGAACAAGGGTTGGTGGGATTAAATCTTGTTCCTTTAATTCAATTTCCTTCATGTTTTTTACAACAAAAGCATAAGTAGTATACCCGGTAGCACCTACCATAGTTAGTACCACCACAAAAATTAACCAAAATTTCACCTTTTTCATACTTATAACTCCAAACCTCTACTCTTTAAACTAACCATACCATAATCTTCATATAAAGTAAAGAGAATACTTCTTTTAGTATTCTCTATCAAAAAATTTCTTCATAAATATCTTTATATTCTTTAACAAAAACAATTTCTAATTGACTTCGAATTTCTTTTGGAATCTTTTTTACATCCAATTCATTTGCTTTAGGTAAAAAGATCTTTTTTATTCCTTGATTATAAGCACTAATCACCTTTTCCTTAATTCCACCTACAGGCATGATTTCTCCTCGTAAAGTCATCTCTCCAGTCATCGCGATATCTAAAGAAACTTTTTTATTTGTATAAAGACTAATGAGACAAGTTGTAATCGCGACACCTGCACTTGGACCGTTCTTAGGAATAGCTCCTTCTAGCATATGAATATGAACATCTTTCTTTGAAAAAACATTTTCATTAATTTCAAACTTTTTAGCATTATTTTTCAAATAACTTAAAACAACTCTTAAAGATTCTTTCATAACATCACCAAGTAAACCCGTTACAATCACATTTCCTTTGCCATCATATAAAATGGATTCAATAGGCATGATCATACCTCCGGTATTGGTAACTGCAAGAGCATTTACTAACCCACTCGCGAGCAATTTAGGCTTCATATCTGCTATAGTAAGTTGTTCATCTAAATACTTTTTAATATCTTTTGCTTCCAAAGTAATATTCAAATTTTGTTTTCTTTTAACACTATTCATTAATATTTTTCTTAAAATCGTTTCTAATTTTCGCCTTAAATCTCGGACTCCAGCTTCATTCGTATAATTTAAAATAATATGATTTAAAGCTTCATCAGTAAAAACAACTTCTTCTTTTTGAATATGATATTCTAAATAAATTGCAGGCAATAAATATTCTTTAGCTAATTTAATTTTTTCTAACGTAGAATAACTAGAAACTTCAATCATTTCTAATCGATCACGAAGTTCTAAAGGAATATCTTCTTTATAATTGGCCGTTAAAATAAACAACACATGACTTAAATCAAAAGGCTCTTCTAAATACGAATCCACAAAATTTTGATTTAAATTTGGATCTAAAACATCTAAGAGAACACTGGAAGGATCCCCACGATAATCTTTTAACATCTTATCTACTTCATCGATTAATAAAACTGGATTTTTACTACCACATTTTTGAAGAGCCGTAATAATTTTACCAGGTGAAGAACCAATATAGGTACGACGATGTCCAACAAGTTCTGAAGCATCACTTAATCCACCTACACTAATTTTATAAAAAGAGCGATGTAAAGAAGCCGCAATAGAAGAAGCAATAGTACTTTTACCTACTCCAGGAGGACCGACTAAACAAATAATTGGACTCGTAAGCATTGGATTTCTACTTTTCATAGCCGCATATTCTAAAATTCTTTCTTTTACTTCTTTTAATCCATAATGCGATTTATTTAAAGTATTCGTAATATATTTTAAATCTAAAGCTTCAATCGTTTCTTCATTCCAAGGAAGAGAAAAGAAAGTTTCCAAATAATTTCTAACAAATGCTAAATCAGGACTCATATCATTAGTAAATTCATACTTTTGAATCTCATAAAGAATTTTTTTCTTGGTTTTTAAAGGCAGATCCAAATTCTCTAATTTTTCACGATATAAAACAGCTTCACGATTTCTTTTGCTATCTTCTCCCAATTCTTTTTGAATTTCTTTCAAACGTTCCCGAAGAACAAATTCTTTTTGACTTTTATCCAATTCTTGTTGTAAAGATTGATTGATTCGTTGATCCAATTTTAAAACTTTCAATTCGATAATTAAATCTTCAATTAAAGTATTTGCTCTTTTTATAGGATTCATTTCCTCTAAATAAAAAAGCTTTTTTTCAGTAGAAGAAGGTATAAAAATCGCGACACGATCTGTAATCTCATTTAAAGAGTCCTTTTCTTCAATATTTTGCAAAATAGAATTATCGGCATTTAAAGAAGTACGAACATATCTTTTAATTAGTTTAATCAATTCTTTTTTTAATGCGGTCTCCTCACCAATATCTCCTCGAATCACTTCTGGAATCATATAACTACATTCTAACAATTCCTTTGTTTTCTCTGGATTAAAATACCGATGAATTTTTACTCTTTTAATTCCTTTAATCGTTACTCTTGTATGTCCATTTGGTAAAAGGATTTTTTTAAGAATCTTAGCCATCACCGCGATAGTAGGCAAATCTTCTACATCTGGAAGTTCTTCTAAAATATCTTTAGGAGAAACCAAGACAAACTCACTTTGATAATTTTTTTCACTAATTTCAATAGTTTTTAAGGATAAAGAATTGTTAAGCTCTAACTTTACCTCTTGATTAGGAAGCAAAATCAAGTTTTTCAAAAGCACAACAGGTAAAGTTTTTGCCATAATACCACTCCTTACACAATAGTTTTTATTATAAGTTGGAAATAGAAAAATGTAAAGATTTTTTCAAAAAAAAGAAATACTTTTTCTCGTATTTCTATTCATTATTTTTCTTTAAAAATTCTAATGTCTTACGCATCTTAGCATCGTATTTTAAAACTTCCATGCTTCCAAAAGCTTTTAAAAGTTCATCTTTAGAAATTCCGTAATTTTTAGCCATCTCTTCAGCATCTTTATCTGCTTCTTCATCTGTAACTTCAATTTTTTCTGCTTCAGCAACAGCTTCTAATAAATAACGATATTTAATTCTTTTTGTAGCTTCTGGTTCCATATTCTTATGAACATCATCCATAGTCATTTTAGAAAATTCTAAATATTGATCCATTTTTAAACCTTGCATCTTTAATTGATCTTCAAATTGATGAATCATTCTATGAACTTCATCATCAATAATCTCAGGAGCAAGTTCTACCTTCATATTTTCAGAAGCCTTAGATAAAACCTCTTCAATAAAACGATCATCAATATCATCTTGTTTCCGTTTCTTTAAAACTTCTTCAACTTCTTTAGCTAACTCTTCAGCATTTGTAACTTTATCATAGCCAAGATCCTTAAAGAAATCTTCATCAATATCTGGTAATACTCTAGTTTTAATTTCTTTTAAGGTAACATGGAAAGTTACTTTTTTACCAGCTAAATCTTTAACATAATCTTTAGGAAATTGTAAATCTAAATCTTTTTCTTCATTTACTTTCATTCCTAAAACACCTTCTTCAAAACCAGGAATAAAAGTATGAGAACCAATTTCTAATGGGAAGTTTTCTCCGCTTCCACCTTCTAATTCTTCTCCATCAACATAACCTTTAAAATCAATGACTGCAGTATCTCCTTCTAGAACCTCGCCATCTTCTTTCACACGAATTTCCGCAAATTCTTCTCTTAAATGATCAATTTCATGATCAATTTCTTCTTTAGTTACTTCAACTTTGTCTTTTTTGATTTTTAATCCTTTATATTCTCCAAGTTGTACCTCTGGCTTTCCAGTAATCGTAATTTCAAAAGTAACAGAATCTTTATCAATTGCTGGAATATCTATTTTAGGTTCAATAACAGGTTCTAACTTAGTCTTTTTTAAAGCTTGTTGATATGCATCATTAATACAATTATCAACGGCATCCATATATAAAGACTCAATACCAAATTTTTCTAAATAAATATTTTTAGGAACAGCACCTTTTCTAAAGCCGTCAACTTTAACTTCTTTCACATGTTTTTTAAAAGCCTTATCTAAAGCTTTTTGCCATTCTTCACCTTCAATTTTTATTGTAATTTTTTCTATATTTTTTGCCATTTAAAATAGCTCCTTTCATTCAAGGTATATTATAACTTGTTCTATAAAGAAATGCAAACGATTTTGTAAAAAGAATTGAAATTAAAAATTATCGAACTTTCAAAAGCATTTGATCATAAATCTTATAAAGATACTGAACATGATTTTCTAAAAAGAAATAATGTAAAATATAAAAATACAAAAACACAAGTAAAATAAAGAAGATAAACAAAAATATATAGGAAATCATTCCTAAGGCTAAAAAAGCTAAAGCAAAAAGAGCAAAAAACATGGTTACGATTAAATGAATAAGTCTTTCATGTTGAAAAAAAGCAATTTTAATTTTTAAATCTTCTAAATCACTCCTCGTTACCTCGCCCGTTACTTTCTTCTCCATTTCCTTCACATAATTCTGTAGATATTTTTTCATTTTTAAATCCCTTTCTTTCTATTTTACTTAAAACAAATGAAATAAAAATCGCTAGAAGAATCACAATCCAAAGATTTTTACTAATTTCATTAATCATATAATTTATAAATGCTGCCGCATGAGCCACTCGGTTCATAAATTGTTCTTTCACAACAGTTCCTAACAAAATTTCTCCAAAAACCAAGATCAACGCATAGAAGAAAAAATATTTTTTAAAATAAAAACAACGTTTACCTCGATTTATGAAAAAGAGAATCATAAGGAAAAGCAAAAGAAGTATGAAAACTTCTGAAAAAATGAAAGGATCGGTAATAAATCTCAAAAAAGAAGTAAAATCCTCTAAAGTGATTTTAGAAAAAACAACGGTATCTTTATCGAGTAATTTCGTGATAATTTGCTCTGCTGTCGGAAAAAATTCTAAAATTTGATTGCTGTAATCTGTAGCATATTTAAGAATTTGAGCCTGTTCTTCTTCACTTAAAGAAAGCCCTTTAGCTTGTAAAGAAGAACTTATTACTTTTAAATTATCTTCAACTAATTTTAAAACTTCTTCCTTAGTAATCGATAAATCTTCTTTTTGATAGATCAAATAATCAAAAACATTTGTTAAATACTTTCCTACAAATTTTTTAGTGCTCTCACTATTTAATACTTCTTCCATAGTTTCTTCTGGAACATTGATCGCTTCTAAATATTTTAAAACGTTTTGATAAAGTTCACTTTGAACTCCGTTGTAAGAATCCATAAGAAAAGAAATGTCAGCATCTTGAAGATAAGAAACAATTTGTTTTTCTTCTAAATTCCACTTAACCTCTATCGAAAAAGTCAAAAATACAGTCAAAAGAGCACTTAAAAAAATTAAGAACCATGAACTTATTTTTTTTATCATAAAACCTCTTTCCATATTCATTATATCACTGAAATAGATAAACGGCAAAAGGACAAAGACAAATCTTTATTTACTGTAAAGTATTTAATTTTTTTAGTATCACTATATTTTAATGTTATAATACATATAAGGAAGTGAAAATTTTTTGAAAAAGAAAAAAACTTGGATCTATTTAAGTGTAATCACTTTACTGGCATTATTACTTTTGGGAACGAATTATTATTGGTATCGAGCTTTAAAACGGGAAGAAGAAACCTTAAAAAATGCTTTGATCCCCACTCTTTCTAATGATTATTTTACCAATCAACTAGCTTTAACGAATCAAGCCAAAATAAAAGAAGATTATGATTATACAGAAGGGCAACAATACGCGATGTATAACGATCCTTGGTATCAAGAAGTGATTGATAATCTTTATCAAATGGAACCGCTAGACGTTCCTTTAATTAATCAAAATCCTGATTATCCAAATGGTTGTGAAGCTGCCGCGGCAACAATGCTTTTAAATTATTTAGGCATCAATATTACTTTAGAAGATTTCATCAACAACTACTTACCTATGAGTGATGTGTATGAAAAAAATGGAGTAAGATACGGACCAAATCCAGCTATTTCCTATGCTGGAAACCCAAAAGACCCATCTCGTGGCTGGGGTACATTTGAACCAGTCATAGCAAATGCAATTACAACAATTTTAAAAGAGCAAAAAAAAGGAAATCCAAAACTAGAATATAATATGTATGAAAACGATGAGAAATACTCTCTTAAAACAGCTGCCAATCAATTAAATGGAACATTTACTCCATTCTTAATTTGGACAACAATTGACTATACAGAAGCAAAAGATATTTATGAATGGTTTGGATACGATAAAAAAAATACCTATACGTATCCGAAAAACAGCCATGTCGTTGTAGTTACAGGAGTTGATGAAAACTACTACTATATTAATGACCCTTTAAAGAGCGAAAAAAATATTCCAATAGAAAAAGAACAATTAGAAAAAAGTTTTGATTCTTTAGGAAGACAATTAATACTTATCGAAACCTATGAACTACCTGAAGATTTATATTATGAAGAAATGATTTATTAAAAAAAGAAGCTTTCAATTTTATTAGCCAGATTCTTTTTTATTTTTATGTAAGTTTCAAATTCATTTTTTCATCTTTAAAAATTCTTTCATCCATAAGCTTTAAATTAAATAAAAAAATTCTTCTGTTTTTAACATTTTTTAGTTCATGTTTTCATTTTCAGCTAAATAATGATACGCATAAACAACATCTTCATCATAATCTACTATTTTTCCACTCGGTAAATAAAGCATTTTTCCAATATTTAAATGTTTAACAAAATCTGGATTATGAGAAACAACTAGCATGGTTCCTGGATATTCACTAAAAGTTTTGGCAATAATTTCTTGAGTTTCCGGATCCAAATGATTTGTCGGCTCATCTAAAAGTAAAAAATTTGCTTTAGTAAGAGCTAATTTTGCCAAAGCAACTCGACTTCTTTCTCCAGGAGATAAGATAGCTACTTTTTTATAAATATCTTCTCCTGTAAAAAGAAAATGTCCCAAAACACCACGTAAAAAAGAGGTTTGCTTTTGCCAATCATCAAATTGCTCTAAAACACTTTTTTGTTCATCTAACCCCTCGTGTTCCTGAGCATAATAACCTATAGTAACATTTTTCCCCCAAACAATATTTCCTTCTTTTGGCTGTAATTTTTGAATCAACACTTTTAAAAAAGTAGACTTTCCTACACCATTTTCGCCAACAATTAAATATCTTTCCCCACGAAGCATTTGAAAAGAAACATCTTCAAATAAAGGACAATCTTTTCGATATTCAAAAGATAAATGTTCCACTTTCAAAGGATAAAAATCTCCTTTTTCCTGAACTTCCATTTTAAATTTTGTTTCCTTATACTTTTTATCTAAAATCACTTTATTCTTTTCCAACTTAGCCAATTTTTTTTGACGATCCTTTGCGATATTGGCCTTTTTTTCATTACCGCGAATATACTTAGCAATAATAAGTTTTAACTTTTCTTCTTCTTTTTCTTGTTTAAGAAGAGTTCTTTCCTTTGTTTTTTTCTCTTCTTCTTTTCTTTTTAAAAACTTTTCATAACTACCAGTAAACAATTCCATTTGATGTGTTTGTTTATCAAGATACAAAGTTTTATTAGTAACCTTATTTAAAAAAGGAACATCATGAGAAATTACTAAAACAGTTCCAGAATAATTTTTCAAAAAATTCATAACATAATCTTTCGTTTCAATATCCAAATGATTTGTCGGTTCATCAAGCAAAATAAAATCTGGCTTGCTATATAAAAGATGAGCAAACGCAACTTTGCTTTTTTGACCTCCAGAAAGTTGTTGTAAAGAATGATCCAGCAATTCAAATAAATGTAGTCCCATAACAATATCTAAAAGTTGTTCTTCCGCTTTATAAGGCTCATAATATGAAATCATCTCTTCTATTTTACTTGCCTTTTTTAAAAGTTCTCGAACTCTTTTCTCATTTTCTTCTTTACCAGCCTTTTCATAAATTAGATTTAATTCATTTTCTAACCTCTGTAAAGGTCTACCGGTTTGTAAATATTCTAAAACAGAAATATTCATATTTAAAACTTCATCTTGCAATACTTGAGGAAGATAGGCAACTCTAGTATGAGTTGGTAGTTTAATTATTCCATATTCAGGTTCTAAATCTTTTAAAATCAAATGAAATAAAGTACTTTTTCCAGCACCATTTACTCCGATAACACCTACATGATCTCCAGAACTTATATGTACTGTAACATCCCGAAAGATAGTCTGTAAGCCAAAAGAAAAATCTAAATGTTCAATATCCATACAATCACCTTTAAACATTTAGATTTTACATTATTTTTAAGAAAAAAGCTATACTGGAGTTAAAATTATTCGAAAAGACCAACCAGCTAAGAGCTGACCATAAGCGGTCTGTGAAGTAAAAATACCAACTTGTTTGCCGTCATGATAAGGTCCACCTCTTGCATAAATCAAATGATTTTGATCTAAATTATCAATCCCTAAACTGTGCCAAGAAGAAGCTAAATAATTTGATTTATCCAAAGTATTTCTTGAAATCAACTCCATTGGCCCTAACTCTCCAATAGCATCTCCCAAAATTCTATTGGAAAATTGATTACTTTTACTATAATTGTATAAATCATAATATTTTTGTTTAGGCAAATCGATTCCACTAGTAATTTCTACAATTCCAGAATTATTTCCATTACAAGTGGGACAACTTAAAACACCATTAAAACCGCTATGATTTACACTCTCCAATCCAATCAAAATTTTTTCTTCTTTGTTTTCCATAAAACTCATAACATACTCAATAGAGCCACCACTCATATCAAAAATGCCACTTATGTTGTTTGTTGTACTCGCAAGAACACTATTAGGATAAGCAGTATTACAACTATTATCACCACAAATTTGATTGCATTGTTCATTTACATTTGTAAAACCACAAGTTGGTTCATTATTTGCTTGATATCCTGTTATATTATTAGAATTATTATTAATTCTTACGTTAATACTGGATCCATATTTGCTATGCTGTAAATAAGCTACTGCTCCCCACTCCGTATTCTTCATCATATGACTATCTAAGTTTCTTTTATAATTGTAACTTGTATAAAAAGCATTGGCTACTTGTATTCCTCGCCAACTATATACATTTGGTTTTATGACGACTTTACTTGAATCATTTACATTTTGTTCAGCTTCTCCTTTTGTAGTTGCTCCATCATATCCTGTTTCAAATTTTCCAACCCAAAATCCTGTGCTTGGAATACTTATAAATGCTGGATGAGTCATATAGTCTCCTACTTTACAATTTCCACTTTCTCCAGATTTCATCGGAGTTGTACATTCTCCTTCCTTACTATCACTGGCATCATAATCCCCAAAAATAATAGGAATTTCATGGACTTTTGAAGTATCTATACTGGTTAAACTATCATAATTACCAAGATCCCATAATTGATAACGATATTTAGGTATCCATACAAAATAAGATTCAATATTATCTTCTGGAATAGTTTCTCCAGCTAAATAATCTTCTTGTTCGTTCTTTAAAACAACAGCATTTGCCCACCTTTTTTCTTCATAACGATACCAACTACTACCTAAGTCAGCTTTTTTTACTGTTCCATTATTATCTATAGTTACAGGCACTAATTCATCTTTTAACACAGGATCCGTACCATTTAATAAGTCTTCTTTATATCCAGTTTTAAAATATAAACTACATCTCGTTGGATAAACAGTTACACTTTTTACTATAGGACTCCAACTTTCATAATCCCAAACAATATAAGATCCGTTTGTACAACTACTCCTTATTTCATCAAAAATATTTCCTTCTTTACTGGGAATCGTACTTGTTTTTTCGTCATTTAAATAAATAGCTAACTCTAAATTTTCTAAAGATTCTCTTTGTTCTGGAATGGTTTTTTTATCCAGTATACCCCCCCCCCACACAGAACTAAAAAGCCGGTAAGGAGGATTCCCAAAAATATCATTTTACTCTTCATTTCTTTCATCCTCTTCTTATATTTT
>ERZ1643246.4146-NODE-4146-length-11727-cov-11.809030_pt1 | contig 11727 bp, 11 predicted proteins | sample MGYA00579265_ERZ1643246 | MGnify/ENA primary metagenome ERZ1643246 (study PRJEB29033, sample SAMEA4952261) | chicken gut metagenome | biome: Broiler Chicken; feature: Gastrointestinal Tract; material: Caecum | place: Ireland | collected 2018 | study: Broiler...
TAGTATCAGAGCATAAGATATCTGATGAAACCTGAGAGGAGACCATTGAGGGAGAACAGAGAGATACTCGATAAACAGGCATGAAAAGATCTCGGAGAAAAGGAGGGTTTTGTATGAGGGTCGGAGCAGTGATTGCCGCCGCGGGAACGCCGGGCGGCTTCCGTGCATACGACAAACTGGAAAATACAGATGCGGGCGCTATGCTGAGACGAATGATCTATACATTCCGCCGTGCGGGAGTGGCAGATGTTGCCGTGGTGACGGGATACAGGGCAAAAGAGACGGAGAAGAGCCTTGCTAAGCTTGGCGCGGTATTCTTAAGGTGCGGAGATTATGAGAATGTGCAAATGCTGGATCTTGCAGTCAAAGGGTTTCGGTATCTGAAAAACTGTGAACGGATTTTTTTCTGCCCGGCAGATGTTCCCCTTTTTACGGAGAATACGCTGGCAATGATGCTTGCTCAGGATGCTCCGGTGGTGATCCCGGTCTGCGGAGGCAGGAAAGGTCATCCGGTCCTGATCGACGCAGGACTTACAGAGAATATCGCGGAGTATAAAGGCGAGCGGGGATTGAAAGGCGCTCTTGATGCGTCCGGGGCTGAGATCTTTCTTCTTCCGGTTGAAGATGACGGAGTAATTCTGCGCGCCCGAAGCGAGGATCATTTTGAAGAACTGGCTGCGACAGAGCTGCAGGCGGATATTCATCCGAAGGTAAAGCTGCAGCTTATGCGCAATGAACCATTCTTCGGACCGGGCATGATGGTGCTCCTGAAACAGATCGATGTTCTGGGAAATGTTCGTGACGCCTGTGAGAAAGCCGGTATGTCCTACAGTAAGGGATGGTCGCTGATCCGGACGGCAGAAAAAGAACTGGGGTGCCCGGTGGTGGAAAGGAGCCCCGGTGGGAAGAGCGGAGGAATGGCCCGGGTGAGTTCCGCCGGACACAGGCTTATGGAACGGTATGAGCGGCTGGAACGGGAGATTACAGAATTTGCGGAAAAGAAATACAGAGAGATATTTGATATGGATAAATGATTATTGAACAAGAGTATTCTGCCTGTCCGTACGGCGTCAGTGGCTGTATCTTTGTGAAAAAAGATGTCGGCTGCGCACCTGTCGGACAGGTTTTTATCCGATAGCGATTGTTATTTAAAAAATAATCGGCTATACTGAATGAAAGAGCTGTGTGCAGACAGCCCAGAATCAATCAGGAGGATAAAAAGTATGAAGAAAAAGATTTTAGCAGCAATGCTCGCGGGAGCAATGGTATTATCAATGGCAGGTTGCTCCGGAAGTTCGGACAGCAGCAGTGACAATGCAGGAAACTCTGAGGATGCATCTTCCGAGGACAGCAGCACGGACGAGGAGGCAGAAGAGACGGAAATTCAGGTATTTATCGCAGCAAGCCTTAACACGGTAATGACAGAACTTGCCGATATGTATAATGAAGAACATCCGGAAGTTAAGATTACATACAATGCGGACAGTTCAGGCACGCTGCTGACACAGATCCAGGAAGGATACGAGTGTGACATTTTCTTTTCGGCGGCACAGAAGCAGATGGATGACCTTGAGGCGGACGGCCTGATGGTCGAAGGAACAAGAGCAGATGTAGTCAACAACCAGGTTGTTGTGGTATCATTGAAAGACAGCGGAACAAAAGTGACCGGCCTTGAGAACCTGAACGAAGCGGAGAGCATCGCTCTGGCAGGAGGAAGTGTACCGGTGGGAAGATACACGAGACAGGCGCTTATTAATCTCGGCACGCTGCCTGAGACAGATGATCCGGCTTCTATTACAACAGAGGAAATTTCCGAGGCACTTGGAGGCGTGGAGATCAGCGAGCAGGACAATGTGAGCAAGGTGCTGACAGCAGTTGTTGAGGGATCCTGTGAAGTGGGAACGACTTATTATTCTGATACATACGGATATGAGGATCAGCTTGACATCCTTCAGACCGTAAGCTACGATCTGACAGGCGACGTGATCTATCCGATCGCACGCGTGGTAAATGAGGAGGCGGACGACGCGCAGACAGCAGCGGCAGAAGATTTTCTCGAGTTTATTCTTTCAGATGAAGCGAAAGCTGTATTTGAGTCCTACTATTTTGATACGAATGTATAAGTATGATGCAATTGTATAAATAAAATAGCGTACAAAGGGAGAAGTTATGGAAGAAATCATGCAGATAGTAAAAGACCTGGACTGGAGCCCGCTTTTTATATCACTGAAGACCGGAGTGGTGGCGACGTTTATCTCGTTTTTCCTCGGGATATTTGCCGCCAGGAAAGTAGTTAAGGCGACGCCGGGAAAGAAGGCGGTCATTGACGGCATTCTCACCCTGCCCATGGTGCTGCCGCCTACGGTGGCCGGTTTCTTCCTGCTTCTTCTGTTCAGCAGGAGGAGACCGCTTGGGGAATTTCTGTTTGAACAGTTTGATTTTAAGGTCGTGCAGACATGGCTCGGATGTGTGATTGCGGCGACGGTCATTGCATTTCCGCTCATGTACAGAAATGCCCGCGCGGCCATGGAGCAGATCGACATGAACCTTGTCTATGCGGGGCGTACACTTGGCATGTCGGATACAAAGATATTCTGGACGGTCATTGTGCCGACGGCAGGGCCGGGTATTGCATCGGGCACTATTCTTACATTTGCGAGAGCGCTGGGCGAATACGGTGCTACTTCCATGCTGGCCGGAAATATACCGGGCAAGACCGGGACCATTTCGCAGAAGATCGCCATGGTCATTCAGGACGGAGACTACCTCACCGCCGGAATCTGGGTGGCGGTTGTGATGATCATAGCATTTCTTGTAATCTTCCTGATGAACCTTATATCAGGAAAGAAGATGAAGCATATCGGGAGGTGGTAGGTCATGGCGGTCACAGTAGAGATTAAAAAGAAACTGGATAATTTCCGGCTGGATATCAGCTTTCGCAGTGAGGCACGCCGGATCGGAATTCTCGGCGCTTCCGGCTGCGGAAAGAGCATGACGCTGAAAAGCATCGCGGGAATTGAACTACCGGATGAAGGTCATATCGAGGTGGAAGGCAGGACATTTTTCGACAAGGAAAAGAAGATCAACCTGAAGCCTCAGATCAGAAATGTGGGATATCTCTTTCAGAATTACGCACTGTTTCCTACCATGACAGTGGAGAAGAACATTGCTGCAGGGTTAAAGGGCAGCAGGCAGGAGAGAGACGCCCGTGTCCGTGAGATGGTGGGGAAGTTCCGTCTGCAGGGACTGGAGAAGCGTCTGCCTGGACAGCTCTCAGGCGGACAGCAGCAAAGAGTGGCGCTTGCCCGCATTATGGCTTATGAACCTGAGATGATCCTTCTGGACGAGCCCTTTTCCGCTTTAGATATGTATTTAAAGGACCAGCTCCAGAGAGAGCTTGCAGAAATGCTTGCAGATTATGAGGGAACGGTGATTATGGTGTCACACAATAGAGATGAGGTTTACCGTTTCAGCGAAGAACTGCTCATTATCGATCAGGGAAAGATTGCGGCATCGGGTGAGACAAAAACGATCTTCCGCAATCCTGTGAGCAGAGAAGCAGCGCGTCTGACCGGATGTAAGAATTTCTCGAAAGCACATAGGATCGATGGTCACACAGTGGTGGCGGAGGACTGGGGAGTCACGCTCACTACAGAGAGGGAGATACCGGAGTATACAGAGTGTGTGGGATACCGTGCACATGACTTTATCCCGATATGGGAGCAAGATTCCGTGTGTCATGGGGACGAAGAAGAAAAGCACGGCTGGCTGCCATTTGACCTGGAAAGCAGCGCGGAACTTCCATTTGAACGGAATTATTACATAAAATCAAAAAAAACTGTCTGCTGGTTTGTACAGAGAGAACGGCTGCGCGAACTGGAGGTAAAAGGAATGCCGGCTTATCTGGCGTTCGATGAGGAAAGGCTGCTGTTTCTCAGATGAAAAGGCGGTTTGTTCAGGAATGAAAATTGTTGGTTAAAAATTGAAAAACAGTATTTACAAGAAGCCTCTTCTGTTATATAATCTGCCCTTGGATTTTACGAAACAGTTCAGTTATCTGATGTCAGGAGATAAGTGCTGAACTGTTATTATTGTGTAACAGAAGGGGTGTTTTATGAAAGCAGTTCAGCATGATATGACATCGGGAAGTCCGATGAAGATTATACTTGATTTTACTCTGCCGATTTTTATCGGAAATGTATTTCAGCAGTTTTATAATATGGCAGACGCGGTGATCGTCGGAAAATTTGTAGGTACGAAAGCACTTGCAGCAGTGGGGAGCACAGGGACGATCATGTTCCTGATCTACGGTTTTGTGGTCGGGATGACTGCGGGATTTACCGTACTGACCGCCCAAAAATTTGGGGCCGGTGATATGCCGGCCATGCGGCGGACTGTTGCCGGTGCGTCTATCCTCTCGCTGATCATCGGCCTGATTCTGACGGCAGTCTTTATGATACTGATGAAACCATGGCTCACTCTTATGAACACGCCGTCGGATATATTTGCGGACGCTTATGCATACATTATGATCATCAGCGGAGGCATCCTTGCACAGATGCTCTACAACCTGCTGGCGAGCATACTGAGGGCGCTGGGCAACAGCAAAGTACCGCTGTATTTCCTGATTCTCTCAGCTCTGCTCAATATTGTGCTCGATCTGGTGTTTATTATTGTATTTCATATGGGAGCGGCGGGCGCTGCCATTGCCACTGTGATTTCCCAGGGTGTATCCGGACTTCTGTGCCTTGTATATATTGTAAAGAAAGTTCCCATGCTCAGGATGGGCAGAGAAGACTGGCATCCTTCAGGAACACTGATAATGACACAGATCAGAATCGGTATTCCCATGGCTCTGCAGTATTCCATCACTGCCATCGGTACTATGATGGTGCAGTCCTCCCTTAATATACTTGGCTCTACGCTCGTTGCCGCATTTACCGCTGCGAGCAAGATTGAGCAGGTGGTTACACAGGCGTATGTTGCAATGGGAACTACAATGGCTACATACGGAGCCCAGAATATGGGAGCCGGAAATGTGCCGAGAATCCGGCAGGGATTCAAGGCATCGACGATTATCGGCATAATTTATGCATTTATCGCGGCCGCTCTTGTTATGACCGTTGGAAAATATATGAGCTATCTGTTTGTATCGGAAGATGTGGAACTGATTATGGATTCTGTGGATATTTATCTGAAATGCGTGGGAACTTTCTTCATTCCTCTTGCTATTGTAAATATTTATCGGAATGGAATACAGGGACTCGGATACGGGCTTCTGCCGATGATGGCCGGTGTGGCTGAACTGGTTGGAAGGGGAGTAGTGGCTGTGATTGCGGCCGGGCAGAAGAGTTATCTCGGAGTCTGCCTCGCAAGTCCGGCGGCCTGGGTGCTTGCATCTGTCCTTCTGATTGGTATGTATTACTACATTGTAAAAATTGATCTCAAAAAAATATTCCCGGAAAGAAAAGCCGGGAATGATATATAAAAGCTTTTTTCAAAGCTGAATTTCCTTTTTAGGCGAAGTCCAATGGCCGTATGAACGGCTGTCGATACAGCCATTGTCTTCTTTGTTTGTATGATATAAGGATATCAGGTAATTGTGAATCCATTGTGTCAATATATGGAAGAAATCTTAAAATTTATTAAAAGAAACTAAACAGATTCAATCGGAATTAGCGATGGTGTGCATCATATCCTGAAGTGACCTGCCCCATCGCTCTTTTTCTGCCTCATACCGCTCATTCAGCCAGACAATTGCCTGATCCATCCCCTCGTCAGATAATGGGAAAGTGGCGCTTTCCTTGTCTTCATCAGGAGTCTGCTCGAAGCACCACGGCTCGGGATACACCCAGACGGTAAATGTAGTGCTGCTCTTGCCGTCATCGCCATTCATATAATATCTCATACCATTATGACTTCCGGAGAAAGGTTCCTTTTTCAGTCCGCCGTAAGGCACCAGTCTTTTATCGATCATATTGTAAAATCCTTTCTGCTATTCAAATGTGATAAATAATGTATCAGCTCATCTTCTGCGGCTTTTCCTGCCGGCAGAAAAATATAAAATAAAATATCAGGGTGGAACCGGAAAGTCCACCCTGATTATTATATCACTGCGCGGCGATCGCTGCAAACTGTGTTGTCACGAGATCGTCATAAGGCACCCTTTCTTCCAGTTCTCCTGCGCTCTCAAGGATATCCTGAAGCAGTTCGAAGCTGCTCTGTTCAAAGATCAGGTTGCTCTTCCATGTATCCTGCTCATAGTAGCGCGTTACGATCGTAGTGATTGTTTCAAGATCCGTCTCTGGGAACTGTGGTTCTATGACTGACGCAATGTCTTCCGGAGTGTGTTCCTGGACATAATCCATACCTTTCTGGAGTGCATTTGTAAAGCCCTGGATAATCTCGGGGTTGTTGTCAATATAGCTTTTTTTTGCGCTGAACGCCGTGTAGGGTACATATCCGCTGTCTTCGCCGAGGGAGGCAACGACATAGCCCTTGCCTTCGGATTCGAGAGTAGTGGCGCCCGGTTCGAACTCAACGGTAAAGTCTCCCTGCCCTTCTGAAAATGCGGCCGCAGTGGATCCAAAGTCGATATTCTGGTTGATCTCCAGATCTGTTTCCGGATCAATGCCGTTTTCTTTGAGAATATATTCGAAGACCATTTCCGGCATACCGCCTGCCATCACTGCTACCATGTAAATAATCATCTGATATCTGTTTTGCGGTAGTTTCTGCTGATAGATCCGGCAGATAGTCTTTGGTAAGCTGCATGATTTTTTCTTTTGACTTTATAATATGGTATGGCTTCAATGGATTATCTGTGGATTCAAGAATCCCAAGTTTCTTCATTAGCTCAATATATGGAAGAATACTCTGCTTTGTTTTCTTGAATCCAAGGTCAGTAATATGCTCTGACAGATATTTTGCAGAAGTAAACCCACGTTCATCCTCAGCAATCAGTTTCATCACAATCGCAATCATGGTATTTTCTCTTCGATTCATTTCATCAGCAGGACTGTAACTAATCAGATTAGACAAGCCGTATTTCAGTGTAATTTCCGGCATCCCGTCTTCGTCCACTACGATTTTTTCAATCAGAAGTTCAATATCTCTTCGGTCAAGGTTGCCTCCTGCAATGATTTTATCTACCACCTCAAGAGCATTTTTTAGTTTATCCTTTACATCAGGCGTTTCTATGGCAGTTTCATTCAGTTCTTTTATCTGCATTTCCAGACCATGAATCTGAGCAAATAAGTCTTTCTGCATAGAATCATACGTTTCATTGATTAAGTCTTCATTTCCAGCAGCGACAGCCAGATCTTTTACTTTTTGGGTAAGCAGAACTTTCAGTTGACTTTTTCGCTCATTGATAGCTGTGTGCAGTTCCTGCCGTTTTTCTGCTATTGTTTTTTTCTCTGCTTCAAAATCCTTTAAATCATAGGTAGAAATAACTTCACAGAGAGCATTTCGACACATCTTGATATAAGTCAGAACATCTTCCATCAGATCATCTTCTTCAATTAAATGTGCCTTGGAGCAATAACGTCTGCCTTTGGTGTTATAAGTGGTACAGATGTAATATTTCCGTTCTCTGCTGGAAGTTTGGCGTTTAATTGGCGTAAGACGGCTTCCGCAATCCTTACAGAACAGACAACTGCCAAAAGGATTCGGAATCTCTGAGCCAAGCCACTGCCCCCGACTTCCCCGATAATTGGTGCGGTTACGTTTTTCCTTTAATTCCTGTACCAGAGCAAAGGTAGCTTTATCAATAATTGCCGGGTGGTGATTCTCGAAAATACATTGTTCTTCTTTTGGTACACGTTTATCTTTTCCATGAACCGTATTTCTTGCACGTTTTTTCAAGCGAAAAGTACCAATGTAAAAATCATTATCCAGAATTTCTTTTATCATAGCATCTGACCATTTAGACGCTACCTGTCTTTTGGACAGTCTACCTTCTTCTATTTCACGTTCACGCTGTATCATAGAGGGAGTAGATGCTCCCTGCTCGGTCAGATAGGTGGCAATCTTGCGGTAGCCAGAACCGGAAAGATATAAGTCATAAATTTGCTTAATGTATTCAGCTTCTTTTGGTACAATTTCCAGAATGGTTTTATCTTTTTCGTTACGGCGATAGCCAAACGGTGGTCTGGTAATCAGTGTTCCCTCTTTCTGTCTGGCTCCTATGGCACGTTTGATTTTCTTACTGGTATCTTTTACATATCGCTCATTAAACCATGTTTTGATACCAATGGTATCGTCACTGGAATCCATAGAATCATAATTATCGTCAATCACAACTAGATGCTTTCCACGTTCCTGAAATTCGTCCAGAAGAAGTAGCACCTTTGCATTATGTCTGCCAAGGCGTGAAAAGTCTTTGACATATACAGTATCAATATCTTTATCCAGATCAGCCATCATCTGCTGAAATCCCGGCCTGTCAAAGATATAACCGGAAATGCCATCATCTTCATACCAGCGGTCAATAACCACACCATGATCAGCTGCATACTGGTTGATAATCAGCTTCTGATTTTCTATGGAAACATAATTCCTTTTATCATCGTCTCTGGAGAGACGGACATACCCTGCATTCATAGATGCTCCTTTCTGCAATGTAAATATGATTATTAAGCACTATGTAATTATATTATATATTTTGATATTGCATTTGTAAATTCATTTTCAAATTATTTTTAATATTTACAGAACATATTGTTTCGATAAAAGCAAAATGGTAAAATCATAAGAAAGAATAAATATACGTTAAAGGAGAAAATTTGCATGTATGATCTGGAAAAATTAAAATCACAAATGCAACATGATTCTCAAATTATAAAAGAACTTGAAGAATATGTTACAGATATTGCATTAGAATATCTTGATAAAGAAGATTTTCGAAAAACAAAATTATTTCGTGAAATTGAACAAATATTTTTAGCCTTTCCAGAAAATGAATTAATTGCTGAAGAATATGTAAGTTGTTTTTCATCATTAGATGGAATCGAAAAAGGAAAAAAAGGAAAGAAAGCATGTGAAATGGTAGAGAAAATTTATCATCAATATCCAAACAATAGAGAAATTGCGATAAATCTAACATATTTACTAATGATACGATCTTACGAACTTAATTCTAATGATTGTAATAAAGTTATTTTATGTATCCAAAAAATATGTGAGCATTTTCCTGATGAATCAGAAATCAAAGAACATTTAGAAGAAGTTAATAATGTTTATCAAAATAAAATCGAATATGAAAAACTTGGATTACATGCAAAATTATTATCTGAAAAAGTAGCCCAAAATCCAGATTCAACAGACTTAATTTTGGAATATATAGAAACTCTAGGTATGTACGCGCCCTATACTGATGAAGATCAATGCCGACACATTAGAGCCATTGTAATTAATTATTACAATCGCTTGTCCGAAAATTTAAACTACAAAAGAAACTTGTTGAAAATTGATACTGCATTAATCGAAAATACTACTGGGAAAGAAACTGTGATTTTATTCAAAGAAATACAACATATCTATAAAGAGAATCCTTTATTAGAATTAGCGGTTTTATATGCAGAAGCTTTATGTACATTTTTAGGTGTAAAGGAATCCTATTACAAAAGTGCTATACAGGAAATAAAGACACTATATGAAATTTATCCTAACAGTTCAGAAATAGCGGCTTCTTATGCATGTATTCTTTTTATGGGAGTGGATTTTCATGATGAGAATGAACGTATAGCAAAAAAAAATTTACTTGAATTATTTGAACTTGCCAAAAAGCATTTACAAAATATAGACATTCAGGAATATTTGGAAGATGCAAAAAATTCGTTTGCATTTGATCATCAAGAAGCTATTTTTTGGAAAAGTTCAGATACTAAAAAAGTTAATAAGAATTGCTTTGCTGTTTTAGATACGGAGACAACATGGGATAATAAAGTTATGACCATTGGAATTGTTATAGCCGATAAAAAGACTTACAAACCTGAAGTTTTTAAATATTATGTTCTCCACCCAGAATTTGAGGAAGGTGGATTATATGGTGCAGTAGCCCCTCTTCCCAACAATGATATTACCACTGAAGGTACTAGAGAAGAAATTCTTTACGATTTGCAACAATGTTTGAAAAAACATAATGTAACAACGATTTATGCCTATAATATGAGTTTTGATAAAAGTAAATTACCTGAATTAGATAATTATTCATGGTATGATATTATGGGAATAGCTGCTAATAAAAATTATAATAAATTTATTTCAGAAGATATGGAATGTTTTAAAAGTGGTCGGTTAAAACGTGGATATAGTGCAGAATCTATTATTCAATTGTTAAGTGGAAAAAATGATTATACAGAATCACATAATGCCCTTTTTGATGCTATGGACGAATTAAAAATAATGCAGTATCTGAGATTGTCATTAGACTCTTATCATCAAAGTGCAATTCCACTTGAGAATAAGGAGTGTATCCAGAGAGAAAAATTCGACAATAATGTGTTTAATGTAGGAGATCGTATTTTTCATAAGAGTTTTGGGCATGGTCTAATATTAAATTGTTCTTCTGAAACATTTGGAAATACTGATAGCTACAGTGCAACTGTAAGTTTTATTGGCAAAGAATGTAAAAATATGTTAGTTCCATTTCCACAATTTATTAAAAAAGAATTATAGTAAAGCATTTGTCAAAACTCATTTTAGACTATCCCAGTGATTTTTAACCAGTGCCTTAATTCCGTCATGAATATTGACATTTGAATCTCCATCCAGAAATGTGACAACCCGAAAGCCGATGTCAGCATATTTCTTGCGTTCCGCTTCAAATTCTTCCTGTGAAGAAAAATCGGTACGCCAGAGATAATACGTTGGTTTCCGCAAGGTTATCACATCCTTTCTGTTAATTTTTCTATAATTATCATATAAAAAGTGGACAGTTTTCGTGTCTGTCCACTTTAAAATAATTTTACCGTCCACGATCTGAATGGTTTAATTGTCCTCGTTTTGCCAGTTCCAGTATTTCTGGTGGAATACGTCCCATCAGCTTCTGGAGATTTTCATAGTCAGCTCTGAGTCTGGCATCGTCCATTTTTTTCTGGATACTACTGGACGTTGCTTCTTTTACCTGCCTGGATAAAACCTGTTTCTGCTTTTGTAACGCTGCATTATCTGACTTTAAGGAACTGATTGTCTTATCATATTTCCGGACCTGTGTCTGAAAGTTCTCCATTGCAGGAAAGAATTTCTGTAAAAGTTCTACCGCTTTATCTGTATTTTTACCGGCATTAAAGAAATTTGTGTTTTCCAGCAAATCAGTAATCTGCTTAGCCTGCCGGGTAAGATGTGCTGCTTCTTTAAAAAGTCGTGGCGGAATATGTTCACGCCCGGTCATACTGGCGGCTTCTCCTCGTTCCAAATCTGGATATTTTTCTACCATATGTTTCCAGAACTCATCCTGCCACCAGGTCAGCTTTTTCTTATTTCCAAGAATCTCTTTTGCACAAAGTCTTCCATCCTGAGTTATCGGGACAAAAGAAAGGTGCATATGTGGAGTTTTCTCGTCCATATGCACCACAGCCGAAAGGATTGTCTCTGAATCCTGATATTTCTTTATAAATTCCAAAGCTGTTTGGAAATACGCTTGCAAATGTCAACCACTTTTTTACATTGTGGGGATGCGGACATTTTCTTGGACCATTAATCCTTCGTTATCCCCATTTATCA
>ERZ1643246.4147-NODE-4147-length-11727-cov-4.473612_pt1 | contig 11727 bp, 16 predicted proteins | sample MGYA00579265_ERZ1643246 | MGnify/ENA primary metagenome ERZ1643246 (study PRJEB29033, sample SAMEA4952261) | chicken gut metagenome | biome: Broiler Chicken; feature: Gastrointestinal Tract; material: Caecum | place: Ireland | collected 2018 | study: Broiler...
GATTCTCCTCATTCATGTCCAGCCCCAGCACGCTGGCCAGATGCCAGGCAATCGCTTCTCCCTCACGGTCTGGATCGCTTGCCAGATAGACGTGATCGCTGTCCTTCGCCAGCTTCTGCAGCTCTTTGACAACGTCCTTCTTATCGGTGCTGATCTTGTAGTTCGGCTGAAAATCATGTTCCACATCGATGCCCAGGCCGCCCTTGCCGCTCGTCGCCAGATCTCGTATATGTCCCTTGCTGGATACGACATGATAGTCGTTGCCCAGATATTTTTCGATGGTCTTGGACTTGGAAGGTGACTCCACGATCACTAGATTCTTCATAATGACTGCCTCCATTCTGAAAATACTCGTACTCTATTATTTCCGCTTATTCCGCTTTTGTCAAATGTTTTTACAGTTCTTTTACATCTTCCCGCGTCCACAGCGGCTGCGCTCCCTGGGACAGCAGCAGGGCATTTCCCAGATAGTCTTTCTCCAGGTAAGAGCGCGCCGCACAGTAGACCGGGCGGGAAAGTTCCAGCGCCTCATTGACCGTATGCATCGTTCCGCTGCGCTCCTTCGCCTCGATGACGACCACCGCGTCAGCCAGCGCGGCGATCAGGCGATTGCGCCAGGGAAAGTGGGAAGCGAACGGCTTTGCATGAGAAGGGTATTCGCTGATGATCAGCTGCCGCTCTTTTATGGAACGATATAGCGCTGCGTTTTCTCTGGGGTAGACGACATCGATCCCACAGCCGATCACTGCGACCGTCCGTGCATCCAGCGCCTCCTTATGGGCGATGGCATCGATGCCCTTTGCCAGACCGGAGATGATCACATACTTCTCTTTCAGGATCGACGTGATGTCCCGACAGCACTCTCTGCCCTGCGCGCTGGTACTGCGCGCACCGATCACGGCGATCCCTGCCTGCTTCCACAGATCGCTGTTCCCCGCATAAAAGATCACCCAGGGCGGATAGCGCAGCTGACGAAACCGCGCCGGATAATCCGCATCCGTGATCGTCACATAACGCCCGTCATAACTGACCGGCTGCCAGGGTTCCGCATTTCGTATCGCAGCCGCGATCTGCGGCCAGCTGCCTTCATAACGCAGCGCATACGCCAGAAGCTGTTCCCGCATTCTGATCACCTCCGCTTTTCTTATACGTCATCCGCTGTCGTTTCCCTAACAGAAAAAGGAGGATTCCCTCCTTTTCGTGTTCTCAACGCATCGTGCGCTCACTCTTTGGGCTGCGCATCCGAAGGATCGCTCAGAAACTCCTTCGCGCTGGTCAGCAGCGTGGCCAGATCCTGCAGCTGTGCCGGAACGACGATCTTGGTCGCCTTGCCGTCCGCCATCTTCCCATAGGTCTCCAGGCTCTTCAGCGTCAGGAAAGACTTGTTTGGATCGGCGTCCTTGATCATCTGGATGCCCTTTGCCTGTGCTTCATACAGACGTTCCGTCGCCTGTGCCTGACCTTCGGCCTCTGCGATCATCGCTTCCTTTTTCGCGGTCGCGCGCAAGACCATCGCTTCCTTGTCTCCTTCAGCCGTCAGGATCGCGCTGCGCTTTTCACCCTCGGCGCGCAGGATGGACTCGCGGCGTTCACGTTCTGCACGCATCTGCTTTTCCATCGCTTCCTGGATATCCCGCGGCGGCAGGATGTTCTTGACCTCCACACGGTTGACCTTGATGCCCCATGGATCGGTCGCTTCATCCAGGATCGCACGCATCTTGGAATTGATGATGTCACGGCTGGTCAGCGTCTGGTCGAGCTCCAGCTCACCGATGATGTTACGCAGTGTCGTCGCAGTCAGATTTTCGATCGCCGTCACCGGACCGACCACCCCATACGTATACATCTTGGGATCTGTGATCTGAAAATAGACGACCGTATCGATCTGCATCGTTACATTGTCTTTGGTGATGACCGGCTGTGGCGCAAAATCCTTGACGACCTCTTTGAGCGTCACCCGATTGGCCACACGGTCGATAAACGGGATCAGGATGTGGATCCCGGTTCCCCATGTCGAATGATACGCACCCAGCCGTTCGATGACATAGGCGTTTGCCTGCGGTACGATGCGCACCAGATAGGCAATGAGCAAGATGAGGACCGCCAGTACGATCACGGCGATGATAATTGGAAAAACTGCATCAAAAAACATATCGTATCCCTGCCTTTCTATTCTTCGATCTTCGCAACGAGCAGCTTTGCGCCCTCGATGGCAACGATCTTTACACGGCTCCCCTTTTCGATGCGTTCCCCCTCATAGGACGCAGCGCTCCAGGAAGAGCCCTCCACTTTGACGATCCCCCACCGGGCAGTGGTGATCGTCTGTTCGACCACGGCGATCGCACCGATGTAACGGTCCGCGTTGGTCGCCACGACATTGCCGCGCAGATAACGCGTAGCTGCCGGACGCACCAGAGCCAGCAACAACAGCGACACCAGTACGAACACAGCGATCTGCAGCCAGAACGGCGCATGCAGGATCGTAAAGATCACGGCTGCCAGCGCCCCGGCCGCAAACCAGATGCTGACAAGCGCGGTCGGTGTGACCAGTTCCACGATCACGGCCGCCGCCAGGACGGCCAGCCATACCCAAATCATCCTTCATCCCCTCTTTCTCTGACATCCGCGATGAGCAGATGCTCCTTTTCATCGAAACGTGCCGGCAGCTTCCCGTTCTCGATGCTGCAGGACAGCTCTTTTGCGATCTGCGCGACAAGAGCCTTGTTGGTGATGCGTGCATAGCCCTTTCCCACGGTCAGCTTATACATGGATTCCTGTGGATACACCTTCAGCTCCAGCTCCCGCTTCGTCAATGGGCGGACGGCGATCTGCAGATGCTCCCGGTCGATGCCGACCATCACATAGCGGACATCCTGAAAGTGTGCGGCAGCCGCTGCATTCAAGGTGATCGCATTGGTGCTGATCGTCACCGCCAGTGCCGAAGTACCGATCGTTACCCAAGTAAACATGTCCATCCCACCTTTCACCTTCACTATACACGTTTCATATTATCTTTGCAAGCATTTTCTACACTTTCCTATTTTTTCTTATTATCTCATATTATCGGTCCTAAAAAAAGACTGCACCTGACATAGGGCAGTCCCCTTTATTTCTCTTCTTCTCCAAACACCAGAGACAGCTGCGGTGTCAGCGCCTTGCGTACCGGCGCATAGCTGCGGCGATGGATGTCGAGCACACCATATGCATCGAGTGCCGCCAGATGTTCCTTGGTCGGGTATCCCTTGTGTCTGGCAAACCCATACTGCGGATAGCGATGGTCATATGCTCGCATGATATGATCCCTGCACACCTTGGCCAGAATGCTGGCAGCGGCGATGCTGACGCTTTTCTGATCGCCTTTGATGGTCGCTTCCATCGGCTGACGACAATGTGGCAGCGGCATCGCATCGCTCAGCACGACATCCTTATGTTCGAACGCATCGACGATCTGCTGCATCGCATCCTGGGTCGCCGCATAAATGTTCTTCTGATCGATGATCGCCGGCTCCACGATGACGATGTGATATTCTGCTGCCAGCGCACAGATCTCCCCAAAGAGCCGCTCCCGCTTCTTTTCGCTGAGCTTTTTGGAATCATAGATCTCTTCATGCGAAAAACCGGGCGCAAAGCAGACTCCGGCAACGACCAGCGGACCGGCGATCGGCCCGCGTCCCGCCTCGTCAATACCGATCACATGCGCATGTCCTGCTTCCCAGTAGGCCTGTTCATAGGTATGTTCAATCTTCATCCGGCAGCTCCCAGGTGATCGCCGCGAGCTTTCCATCGCGGATCTCCCGCAGGAAAGCGATGATCAGCCGCTTCTCATCAATGGCAGTTCCGTTCTTATAGCCGCGCTTCTCGGCGATGGCCAGCAGGGTATCATAGGGATTTTCCTGCAGTTCCACACCATAGCGTTCCCGGACGACCTGCGGATACTGTTCCTGCAGCCAGCCCATCGCCCAGTAAGCGATCTCTTCCAGCGGCAGGATGTCGTCACGGATCGCTCCGCTGACCGCCAGCAGCATTCCTACCTTGGCGTCCTCAAACTTCGGCCACAGCACGCCCGGCGTATCCAGCAGTTCCAGCTCCTTGCCGATCTTGACCCACTGCAGCGCCTTGGTCACGCCCGGACGATCCCCGGTCACGGCGGCCCGGCGATGTGCCAGGGAGTTGATCAGCGTGGACTTGCCGACATTGGGGATCCCCACGACCATCGCACGGATCGCACGCGGACGGATCCCTCTTCGCTTCATCCGCTCCAGCTTATCCTTCATCAGTTCTTTGGCGGCACTGGTGATCCGCTTCTCCAGCGGATCTTTCAAAAGATCCAGCGCCAGCACCTTCACCTGTTCGTTCTGCAGATGTTCGACCCAGCGCCGGGTCGCCTCCGGCTGTGCCTTATCCCGTTTGGTCAGCAGGATCAGCCGCGGCTTCTGTTTCGTCAGCTGTTCGATCAGCGGATTCTTGCTGGCATTTGGAATGCGTGCATCACGCAGTTCGATCACCATGTCGACCAGCTTGAGATGCTCCTCCATCTGCCGCTTTGCCTTTGTCATGTGGCCGGGAAACCACTGAATATGGATCTTGCTCTTCTGTTCTTCCATCATCCGATATACCTCACTTCATTCAGCGGCCAGAAGACCAGCACCCCATTGGCGATGATATCCTCCCGCGAAAAGGCCCCCACACGTGAATTGCGGCTGTCCAACGATTCCGGCCGATTGTCCCCGACCAGCAGATATTCATCCGCACCCAGCGTGATCTCCTTCATATCGCTGTTAAACTGTTCGATCCCCAGACGATCCAGCGTTTCCTGCATGTAGGCATCATCCAGAAAATCTTCTTCCATGCGCTCGCCGTTCACATAGAGCGCGCCGTCCCGATAAGCGATCGTCTCGTTGGGCAGACCGATCACCCGTTTCACCCACAGCTCCTCCTCATGCCGCACGACGACGACATCAAAACGCTGCGGATCCTGCAGCAGATTGTTGATCACATTGATCATCACACGATCGCCATCCAGCAGCGACGGTGTCATCGAAGTGCCGGAAATCTGCATCGGACGAAAAAAGAAGGTCACGAACAGAAAAGCGAGCAGGATATATAAAGCGACGCTGCGCAAAAACTCCAGCAACGAGACCAGTCGCTGTCCTTCCTTCATACACGCGCCTCCCTTCACTGGTTATGGTAACCGATCTGATCCAGCGGATACAGGACAAAAACGCCCTTTCCGATGAGCTGATCTCTGGTAAAAGGACCGACCACGCGGGAATCCGCCGATACGACCCGATTGTCGCCCATCACGAAATACTCATCCGCACCCAGGGTGACCGGCTCAAAGTCACTGGTGAAATACCCCTGATTCTTCTCGATGTCCTCGACATAGGCCGTATCCAGATACGGTTCCCCCAGCGCCTCTCCGTCAATATAAACAACGCCGTCCCTGCATTCGATCGTCTCGTTGGGCAGCGCGATCACCCGCTTCACCCAGTACTCGTTCTCCTCGGAAACGATGACGATATCTCCGCGATTCACGCCTTCCAGCGACAGACCCAGCAGATTGGTGAAGCCGAACTCTCCGTCTGCCAGTGTCGGATACATACTGCTGCCTTCCACAAACACCGGCTGAGCGATAAACGTCTTGATGCCCATGGCAGCGATAAAGCAGACGATCAGTATTTTCACAAAGTCGAGGAGCTCCCATTTGAATCCTCGCTTCTCCTGTTTGTTTTCTTCCATCTACATCACTCTCATTCTAAAAAGTTGTTCTTATTATAGCGCAAATCCCGACGCTTGAACACCAAAAAAAGAAAAACCGGAAAACATCCGGCTTTCTTTAGCGAATCTCTTTGATACGAGCAGCTTTTCCTGAACGTCCGCGCAGATAAGTCAGCTTGTTTCTTCTCACCTTACCCTTACGTACAACCTCGATCTTGTCGATGATCGGTGAATGCAACGGGAATGTTCTCTCCACGCCGATCTGGTTGGAAATCTTGCGAACGGTGAATGTCTCGGCAATTCCGCCGCCCTTCTTTGCGACTACGACACCTTCAAAGACCTGGATACGGGACTTGTCGCCCTCCTTGATCTTTACGTGTACGCGCACGGTGCTTCCTGACTTGAAGAAAGGCACATTCGGATTCAGCTGTGATTTCGTTACTTCATTGACTAAATTCAAATTCATCTTCTGGCGCTCCTTTTCTATTCTCTTCTTCGTTGGGCTCATACATCCGTAGATCAGCGGAACCTCGACCCATGCGGGCTTATGTATGATACCATATTTTTCGGCATGCTGCAATCTTTTTTTACAATTCTTCTGACTGAGTGCTTTCCTCCTGCGCGATCTCCTCCAGCAGCGCTTCTTCCTCTTTGCTCAGCACGCGATGCTGCAACAGATCGGGACGGCGCTGTTTCGTCTTCCGCAGAGATTCCTTCAGCCGCCAGCGGCGGATGTTGGCATGATGTCCGCTGAGCAGGACCTCCGGTACCGCCTTGCCTTCAAAGACGGCCGGTTTCGTATACTGCGGATACTCCAGAAGCCCGTCAGAAAAGGAATCATCTTCATGGGAATCCTCCAGGATCACCCCGTCCAGCAGACGGATCAGGGCATCACAGACGACCAGCGCTGCCGGTTCACCACCGGTCAGCACATAATCGCCGATGCTGATCTCCTCGTCCACATATGCGCGGATGCGTTCGTCAAATCCTTCATAATGCCCGCAAAGCAGGATCAGATGTTCATAGGTGGCCAGACGGGCCGCCTTCTTCTGTGAAAATGTGGCTCCCTGCGGCGTCATCATCACCACATGTGAACGTTCATCCCGCACCGAACGCAAAGCGTCGATGATCGGCTGACAGGACAGAACCATCCCCTGACCGCCGCCGTAGGGCGTATCATCCACATGCCGATGCTTATCCAGGGTGAATGAGCGGAAATCCACGGTCTCAAAATCGACGCGGTGTCCTTCGATCGCCCGTTTGATGATGCTGGTCGTCCGGAAAGAATCAAAGAACTCCGGAAAGATCGTAATGACGGTGATCCTCATAGCAGACCTTCCATTTCTTCGATGACGATACGCTTTTCATCGACATCCAGCGAAGCGACGATGGCGTGTACGAACGGGATGAGCACGCTGTCTGTATCCCGCTGCACTCGCAGCACCGCATGGGCACCGGTCTCCAGCACATCGACGACCCGGCCGACATACACGGCTTCGCTCGTATAGACATCACAGTCCATCAGATCGCTGTACAGCACCTCATCCTCCGCAAGCAGCAGCGGATCGCTCTTGTCCGCATACACGTCCGCTCCCTTGAACGGCTCGACCCGATTGATGTCCTCCCGTCCCTCAAACACCGCAAATACCAGTCCTTTTTCCATACGGGAGCGCAGGACACGCACCGCACAGCGCTCTTCGCCCAGATAAAGAAGGGCACCTTCACCAAAGCGCTCATGGATAAAATGCGTATTCGGGACGATCTTGACCTCGCCTCTCAGCCCGCGGGTATTCACGATCTTACCAACCTTGATTGTTTCCATACACAAACCTCTCTTTTAAAAAAGGGATGTCGCTCATCCCTTAATATGCTTCGAACTTGATCGTCACATGCGCACGCTCATTGCGTGCCGCCACGGACATCATCTGCCGCAGTGAGGAGGCCATGATGCCTTTGCGCCCGATCAGACGAGCGACATCATCGTCATTGGCATACACGTACAGCAGGATCTCCTCCTCATCGAGGCTCTCCATCTGCTTGACGGATACCGTCTCCTTGTCATCTACGATCGGCTTGATCAGATCAAGCAATGCCTTTTCGTAATCCATAGGCTACTTTGCGTTTTTTTCTTCGTGCAGACGCTTCATGATCCCTTCCTTGGAAAGGATGTTGCGTACGGTATCGGAAGGCTGTGCGCCGTTCTTCAGCCACTTCATCGCCAGCTCCGCATCGACCTTGATCTGTGCCGGATCCGTCATCGGATCATACGTACCGATCGTTTCGATGAAACGTCCGTCACGCGGAGAACGGCTGTCTGCCGCTACGATACGATAGAAAGGTGCGCCCTTCTTACCCATTCTCTTTAATCTCAGTTTTACTGCCATATCTGTCTTCCTCCTGATTATTTCAATTGATACTCTGATAGTATAACACAGAAAAACATGGTGTCAAGTATTTTTACTTAACACCATGCAGATTATCGTTTCTTCCGTTTTTTCTTTTGTTTCTTCGATCCGGCATGCTTGCCCGCACCAGGGACACCGCCCATGCCGTTCATCGCCTTCATGGCCGCCATGTTCGGCATCTTGCCGCCCATGCCGCCCATCATCTTCATCATCTGCTGCATCTTCTCATACTGAGCGAGCATGCGATTGACGTCCGCAACGCTCGTTCCGCTTCCTTTGGCAATGCGGTTCTTGCGCGATGCCTTCAAGCAGGCGGGATTCTCCCGCTCATAGTCGGTCATGCTCAAAAGGATGGCCTCGCTCTTCTTCATCGTTCCTTCCGCACGGGCATCATCGATCTGGGATGCCATCTTGCCGAAGCCGGGGATCAGCTTCATCATGCCGCCCAGCGATCCCATCTTCTTGATCTGCTGGAACTGCACCAGCATGTCATTGAGCGTGAAGCTGCCCTTCATCATGCGCTGTGCACTTTTCTGTGAAGCCTCCATATCCATCTTTTCCTGGGCCTGTTCGATCAGCGTCAGCATATCGCCCATGCCCAGGATCCGGTCTGCCATCCGGCTCGGGTGGAAGACATCCAGATCATCGATCTTTTCGCCCAGACCGACAAACATGACCGGCACATGCGTGATGGAACGCACCGAGAGGATACCGCCGCCGCGGGAATCTCCATCCAGCTTGGTCAGCACCAGGCCGGTGACCGACAGCTGATCTGCGCCACGTTGACGATGTCCTGACCGGTCATCGCATCGACGGTCAGCAGGATCTCATCCGGTTGGATGAGCGCCTTGATATCGCTGAGCTCTGCCATCAGTTCTTCATCGATATGCAGTCGTCCGGCCGTATCGAACAGCACGGTATCATAGCCGTTCTCCTGCGCATAGCGCATCGCCTGACGGGCCGTCTCCAGCGCCTTCGTCTCCACGCCCAGGGTAAACACCTCGACATCGATGCTCTCTCCCAGCGTCTGCAGCTGTTCGATCGCTGCCGGACGCACGACGTCGCAGGCAACGAGCAGCGGTCTTCTGCCCTGCTTTTTCTTCATCAGATTGGCGATCTTCGCGCTGGCGGTCGTTTTACCGGTACCCTGCAGACCCACCATCATCAGCGTGGTGATGCCGCTTTTCTTATAGTGGACCTCGACCTCTTCGCTGCCCAGCAGCTCCGTGATCTCCTCGTGAACGATCTTGACGACCATCTGCCCCGGATTGAGCGCACTGAGCACCTCTTCTCCCAGCGCCTTCTCCTTGACACGGGCGATAAAGTCTTTGACGACCGTATAATTGACATCCGCTTCCAGCAGTGACATCCGCACTTCCTTCAGCATGTCGTTCATATTTTTTTCGGTAAGCTTTCCCTGACCGGTCAGGTTCTTGAACGCCTGACTCATCCGTTCGGTTAAGGATTCAAAAGCCATACTCCCAACACCTCATTTCTTGCCCATCCATTATAGCATCATCTTCTTGCTTTTCCAAACGATTTTCCATCAAAACAGCGCTCTTTGAACGCATCTTATCCGCATGAGCATCCATACAGCTCGACATGGAACTGGATCGTCGTCCGCAGCGAAGCGCACGCACGCAGCCGTCGGGCCCCTTCTCTGGGCGAACGATAATAGTACGGCGTCATCTGAAAGAGCGCCTCGATGTGTTCCGCCCCTCTTACTTCGATGACATCCTCGATGAGCCATTCCTTCTCCAGCGCAAAGGAAGGATACCGTACGGCCTCCGCTTCATTTTCGATCACCCGATCGTACAGCAGCTCCTTGAGCTCATAAAGATGGCGACGTCCCGGCTCCACCTTGAGCACATGGCCCCCGGCACGCAGCACCCGCGCAAATTCCTCCTGTGCAAACGGGGCAAACAGGCTGGTGATCAGATCCGCACAGTGATCGCTCAGCGGCAATGCAAAGCAGCTGGCCGCAAAACAGTGCAGGTCATTGCTGCGGCGGGCGCATTTCATCAATGCATGTTTGCTGAGGTCAAACGCGTAGACCGTTCTTCCTTCCCCGATGAGCGCACTGGTGTAATAGCCTTCTCCACAGCCTGCATCCACGATGCAGGCCGGTGACAGCGCATCAATGATCTGCTTCAGCGCTTCCCGCAGACAGGCATAATAGCCGGCCTCCAGAAAAGAACTGCGCGCCTTCACCATCCCTGCGTTGTCTCCGCTCTCTTTCTGCTTGCGGATGAGCAGGTTCGTATAGCCCTGACGGGCGACGTCGTAACAATGGCCCCGCTCACAGCGATAGCTCTGTCCCTCCCGGACGAGCCGCTTCCCACACTTTGGACATACCAGCATCGCGCTCTCCCCTTTCGTCCTATCATTGTAACAAACGCCCGCAGCGCTGTCCAATCAAAAAGCATAGGATGTCCTCCTATGCTCTAGCGGTGTTCTCCGCTGTCCTCTGACATCTCGCCATGATCGGATGCGGTGCCCTTGTAGTCCTGTTTTGTCTGCTCCCTCTGGTATTCCCCCAGATGGTGCTGCTTGTCCCACTCGATCTCCGCACCGAGCTCGATGCCCATCTCATACTGATACAGGTCCTCCTGTATCTTCGGATTTCGGTAATGTTTCTTTCGATCCATTCATTCACCTCACCCTTAGTATGCAGGAACGTTCACATTTTATACGTTTCCTGCACCCAAAGGATCAGAACAGATCGCTGACCTCCTCCTCTGCCGGTTTTGTCGGATAGACATGCACGCTTTCCGTCTGTTCCACACAGGCCTCCAGCAGCGTTTCAAAATCAAAACGGCGTTCCAGCGCCTCAGCTCTGCGAATGGTCGGCTTGGTGACCGGATTTTTCGGGGTGAAGATGGTACAGCAGTCTTCCCATGGCTGAATGCTCGTTTCGTAGGTTCCCACCTTCCGTGCCAGGTCGATGATCTCCACTTTGTCCATCGTAGCGACCGGACGGATGATCGGCATGGAAGTCACCGCATTGATCGTATGCATGCTCTCCAGCGTCTGGCTGGCCACCTGTCCGATGCTCTCGCCGTTGACGATCGCCAGGCAGTTCTGCTTCTGGGCCAGACGCTCCGCAATGCGATACATCATCCGGCGCATGATCGTGATGGCATAGCTCTCCTCGCAGTGCTCATAGATCGCCAGCTGCAGATCGGTAAACGGCACGATATGGACCAGGATGTGTCCCTGATACGGTGCCAGCAGCCGTGCCAGCTCCAGTACCTTCTCCCGTGCCTGCATGGATGTATACGGCGGAGAAGCGTAGTGTACACATTCGATGGCGACACCGCGCTTCATCGTCAGATACGAAGCGATCGGAGAATCGATCCCGCCCGACAGCATGACCATCGCCTTTCCGCCGACACCGACGGGATAACCGCCGGCACCCGGGTATTTGTCCGTCATGATATAGGTATCCTGTGTATGGACCTCGATCTCGATCTTGACCTGCGGCTGTCGGACGTTGACCTTCCATTCCGTATTCTTCAGCACGATCGAAGCGACCGCCCGGTTGATCTCATCCGAGATCATCGGAAACTGTTTGTCGCTGCGTCTGGCCGCCACCTTGAAGGTC
>ERZ1643246.4149-NODE-4149-length-11718-cov-3.665266_pt1 | contig 11718 bp, 9 predicted proteins | sample MGYA00579265_ERZ1643246 | MGnify/ENA primary metagenome ERZ1643246 (study PRJEB29033, sample SAMEA4952261) | chicken gut metagenome | biome: Broiler Chicken; feature: Gastrointestinal Tract; material: Caecum | place: Ireland | collected 2018 | study: Broiler...
AAGGAAATCCTTGAACAGACTCTCCCGGCAGTCCGGCCCCTCCGCCGCCAGCCTCTGAAAGCCCTTAAGCAGCATCTCCATAGCCTCCTTCGCAAACATCCTTGTGTAGAGATTGCTCTTGGGGGACACGTAAGACTCTATGGCGTGGATCAGGGCGTCGATGGCGCTGGTGACAAAGAAGTGCCAGGGCAGCTCCTTTAAAAGCTCCGGGATCAGGACCGCGTGATCCGGGTAAATCTCATCACAGGCCAGTCCCAGCTTTGTGTGCAGCTCTGTCATCTCCGCAATAGACACACTGGACACCTCCGAGCCGGCGCCGCAGGTGGTGGGCACGGCTACCAGGGAGCGCACCTTTTTAAGCTCCGTCCTTCTCTGGTAAATGTCCGCCGCCGAAGCCTCCCCCTCCAGCACCAGGATCTTGGCCATGTCGATGACCGCACCCCCTCCGATGGCAATGATCCTGCCGCAGTCTGTCTTCCGAAAGTCCGCAAGGAGGGCGTCCACCATCAGATAGGTGGGCTCCCCCTGGCCGTACTGACTCTTGTAGCGGATCTGCGCCCCTGTCTTCTCCAGACCCGCAAAATGAGCTTCAAACACGGATTTCCCGGCCAGGACAAAGTCTCCCTCCCCGATCCGGAAATCACTCACAAACTCCTGCGCGTCGCTGTACTGATGCACCACCGGCTTCTCCTGAAATAGTTTCATATCCTTTATCCTCCTGTCAAAAATCAGCTTTTGCACTATTGTATCATATCTGTCCGCCTTTTCGTTAAAATCCATGCAGAAACAACTGGAAAGATCCATAGACTTTTTCTCAGAAAGGGAGTAGTATGAAAATAGTAAGAAAAAAGGAGGGATTTCCATGAAATTAAAAGACAAATCCATCGTGGTGACCGGCGCTTCCTCTGGTATGGGGAAAGCCATTGTAGAGCTCTTTGCGCAGGAAGGAGGAAATGTGGTGGCCGTGGCCAGAAGAAAAGAGCGTCTGGACGCCCTGGCAGAGGAGCTGAAGGACGCCCCCGGCAAAGTCGTACCCTTCCCTGCTGACGTGACCCTGAAGGAGAACAATGAGGCCATGATCGACAAGGCTGTTGAGGAGTTCGGAAAGCTGGACGTGCTCATCAACAACGCCGGCGTCATGGACGACATGAGCCCCATGGGAGAGGTGACCGATGAGAAATATGAGAAGGTCATGAAGGTCAACGTGTACGGGCCCATGTGCGCCATGAGAAAGGCTATCCAGGTATTCCAGGCACAGGGAAACGGCGGCGCCATCGTCAACGTCGTATCCGTGGGCGCCACCAGGGCCTGCGCGGGCGCGCTGTACTGCGCCTCCAAGGCCGCTCTTCTGTCTATGACCAAGAACACTGCCTTCATGTATTTCCCGGAGAACATCCGCTGCAACGGCATCACCACAGAGATTGCCGGCTCCATGGGCATGCCCAACCCCAACGGCTACGGGCGGGTGAAGAACATCCTCTCCTACGCGCCGCCCCAGGGGACGCCCGAGCAGATCGCTTCCGCCGCCCTCTTCCTTGCCAGCGATGACTCCAGCTATGTAAATGGCGACATCCTGACCGTGGACGGCGGCTGGATCTCCGGCTAAAGAGCCCTGATATCCTTCAGGAGGGCCTGTACGTCCGCTTCCTCTGTGCTCCAGCTCGTACAGAAGCGGACGCAGAAACGGCCGTCCTCCATCCGGAACTGATTTTCAAAAATATGATTTCTTCCCAGCAGCTCCTTCTGCTCTTCTGTCAGCAGGAGGAACTGCTGATTTGTGGGGCTGTCGATGTAGACTTCAATGCCCTTTTTTGCAAAGGCCCGGCGAATTTCCATGGCGTACCGATCCGCCCTCTCTGTAATCTCAAAGTAGGTGCCGTCCCTGAACAGGGTGTAAAACTGGAGCCCCAGCACCCAGCCCTTGGCCAGCAGGCCCCCGTTCTGTTTCATGTAGCTGCGGAAATGCCCCTTCAGAGCCTCGTTCACAATGACCACAGCCTCCCCCACCATGGCCCCGCACTTTGTGCCGCCAATGTAGAAAATATCCGCCGCGGCCGCAATGTCAGCCAGTGTCACGTCATTTTTCTCAGCGCCCAGTCCGTAGCCCATCCTGGCGCCGTCTACCATCAGGTACAGTCCGTACTTGCGGCAGACCCTGCTGATGTCCGAGAGCTCCCCCTTTGTGTAAATAGTCCCGTACTCGGAGGGGAAGGACAGAAATACCATTTTCGGCTGGGTCACATGCTCCTGGACATCACTTGACCGGTAGCCTTCCGCCTCCCTCTCCACAGCCTGGGCCGTGATCTTTCCATTCACCCCCGGTACCACGTGGATCTTGTGCCCTGTGCGCTCCACCGCCCCGGTCTCGTGGACCTGGATGTGTCCCGAATCCGCGCAGATGATCCCCTGGTAGGGGCGCAGCGCCGCGGCGATCATAGTGTAGTTCACCTGAGTGCCGCCCAGCATGAAGTGGACATCCGCATCCGCGCCTCCCAGGTGCTTCTTGATCTCACCGGCCGCCCGCTCACACCACTCGTCCAGGCCGTAGCCTGCGTAGCTCTCCTTGTTCGTGTCCATAAACGCCTGTAAAATGGCGGGATGCGCCCCGTGGTTGTAGTCATTGTTCCATCTGATCATTTTTTCTCTCCTTCTTCCTCGCTTTTGCGTCAATCTGTCCTCTATTTTATAGGATATCCTCCCTGCCCGCAATCCGCAAATTTTCATCTATCATTTCCCACATCTTTATGCTATCTTAGAAGAAAAAGCAGCGCCGGCGTCCGCCGGCATTTCAGAAAGGAATGGTACTTTATATGGGACACGATATCAGATCCATTGTCAGCCAGATGACTCTGGAGGAGAAGGCCGGCATGTGCTCCGGCAAGGATTTCTGGCACCTGAAGGGCGTAGAGCGCCTGGGCATCCCGGAGGTCATGGTGAGCGACGGCCCCCACGGCCTGCGCAAGCAGAACGAGAAGGCAGACCACCTGGGGGCAAACGAGAGCATCAAGGCCGTCTGCTTCCCCACAGCCTGCGCCACTGCCTGCTCCTTTGACCGGGAGCTCTTAAGAGAGCTGGGGGAGGCTCTGGGGGACGAGTGCCAGGCGGAGGATGTGTCGGTCATCCTGGGCCCCGCGGTCAACATCAAGCGCTCTCCCTTGTGCGGGCGCAATTTTGAATACTTTTCCGAGGATCCCTACCTGGCCTCCCAGATGGCAGCCGCCCACATCCAGGGCGTGCAGTCCAAAAATGTGGGCACCTCCATTAAGCACTTTGCGGCCAACAATCAGGAGCATCGGCGCCTGTCCTGTTCCTCAGAGATTGACGAGCGGACTCTCCGGGAAATCTACCTGGCCGCCTTTGAGGCAGCCATCAAGGAGGGAAAACCGGACACTGTCATGTGCTCCTACAACAAGATCAACGGCACCTTCGCCTCCGAAAACCACTGGCTTCTGACAGAGGTCCTGCGGGACGAGTGGGGCTTTGCGGGCTATGTCATGTCCGACTGGGGCGCTGTCAACGACAGAGTCAGGGGACTGGCCGCCGGACTGGATCTGGAGATGCCTGCCAGCGGCGGGCACACGGACGCGGAGATCGTGGCCGCTGTCAAGAATGGAACCCTGGACGAGGCTGTCCTGAACAGAGCTGTGGAGCGCATCCTTCGGATCATCTTTAAATTCGCGGACGGCCGCAGACCCGGTGACTTTGACATGGAGAAGCATAACCGCCTTGCGGAAAGGATTGCAACGGAGTCCATGGTCCTCCTGAAAAACGACGGCCTTCTCCCCCTTCCGAAGGAGGGAAAGAAGATCGCCTTCATTGGGAAATTTGCCGAGAAGCCCCGGTTCCAGGGCGGCGGCAGCTCCCACATCAACTCCTATAAGATTACGGGGGCTCTGGAGGCGGCCGGGCAGATACCGGAGATCACCTCCAAGATCACCTACGCCCAGGGCTACAATGTAGAGGAGGACAGAACCGATCCGGCTCTCCTCACCGAGGCGGTAAGGGTGGCAGAGGAGGCGGACATCGCGGTCATTTTCGCCGGCCTTCCGGACGCCTTTGAATCCGAGGGCTACGACCGGGCTCACATGGGGATGCCAAAGTGCCAGAACGAGCTCATTCAGGAAATCCTCCGGGTGCAGAAAAACACCGTCGTCGTCCTCCACAACGGCTCCCCCGTGGAGATGCCCTGGGCCGGCGATGTGAAGGCTATACTGGAGGCCTACCTCTGCGGCCAGGCGGTGGGGGCGGCCCAGGTGCGCCTCCTCTTCGGCCTTGCCAATCCCTGCGGGAAGCTGGCGGAGACGATCCCATTAAAGCTTCAGGACAATCCCTCCTACTTGAACTTCCCGGGAGACGGGCAGACAGTAGAGTACAAAGAAGGGGTGTTCGTGGGCTACCGGTACTATGACAAGAAGGAGATGGACGTGCGCTTCCCCTTCGGCCATGGACTCTCCTACACCTCCTTCCAGTACAGCGACCTTAAGCTCTCCCGGGACCAGCTCTCGGACAGCGACACGCTGGCCGTGTCCCTCAAGGTGAAAAACACAGGGGACATAGCCGGAAAGGAGATCGTACAGCTCTATGTCTCGGATCTGACAGGAGCGGCGGACCGGCCGGTGAAGGAGCTGAAGGGCTTCGCCAAGGTCTTCCTGGAGCCAGGGCAGGAGAAGACCGTGGAAATGGCACTGGACAAGCGCAGCTTCGCCTGGTACAACACCCGGATCCACGACTGGTATGCGGCGACCGGCGATTACCAGATCCTGGTGGGAGCCTCCTCAAGGGATATCCGCCTCCAAAAGACGGTTCGCTTTGTCACAGAGACAAGGCTTCCCTTCCACGTCCACAGAAACACCACCGTGGCCGAGCTCCTGGCAGACGAGCGCACCGCTCCTGTCATCCGTTCCATGATGGAGGATCTTGCGTCAGATATGATCGGAGGCGGGGACAACTCCTCAGAGGTCGCTTCCGAGGCCATTACCCCGGAAATGACGCTGAAGATGCTGGAGAACTCTCCCCTTCGCTCCTTCAAGAGCTTTTCCGGTCTGTCGGAGAATGAGCTGGCTTCACTTATACAGAAGCTCCAGGCAGCTGCTGACTCAGAAAGCTAGCTTTCGGAGCCGCTGGCCAGATCTGTATTTACACAGGGGCGTCCCCATTCCTGGGGATGCCCCATTTTGTCTGAAAATTTTGAATTATATATATTAATTAAAAATTTTATTCTTCTTTACATTTGTTTAAATCTGCTATCTTTATAATTTCTTTTATTTTTTCTGATTTTTCTATTGACATTTTCTCTTTTGTGATGTATTATAATGACATCAAAAGAAAGGAGGACGGACCACCGAAGATTTAATCTTAAAACCAATTTTTTAACGAAACTAATGAAAGAGGTAAGGACCAATGGGAACGTAATTTAAATCAGAAAATTCACTATTTGAGATAATAGTTTCAAATAGATATCAAGTAAATAAGGAGGTAAATTCCAATGGATGGAATAAGCTGAAAATCCACTGTACCTTTAAAATTAAAAGATACAGTGGATTTTCTTTGTGTATTTATTTACTTTTAAGACTCTTGAAAAGCTCACATGGAAAGCTTGATCCTCAAAATCCTCTCCACAGACTGGTCAACCCTCTCTTCCGTCAGCCGTCCGTCGCTGACCGCCTGCAGCACTCCCTGGTACGCGCTCTCAAAGTCCTCCGGCATAAGCAGCATATCCACGCCTGCCTGCAGTGCCTTCACCGCCGCGTCGGCGGAAGAGTACTGCTGGGTGATGGCCCCCATATTGAGAGCGTCTGTGATGACCATTCCGTCAAATCCCATCTGACCGCGCAGCACATCCGTAACCATCACAGAGGACAGTGTAGCGGGCGTATCGTCCCCCGTCACGTTTGGACAGGCAATGTGGCTCACCATAATGACCGGCACTCCCTTGTCTATACCGTCCTGGAAGGGGACCAGCGCCTGGCTCATGAGCTGCTCCAGATTTTCCTCCACATAGGCATATCCCTGGTGGGAGTCCGCCGTGGTCCCCCCGTGTCCCGGGAAGTGCTTGTACATGCCGATGATCCCCTGATCCCGAAGGCCCTGCAGCTCCGCCTCCGCCATAGAGGCCACAAGCTGAGGATCCGCCCCGAAGGAGCGGTATTTCACCACCTCGTTGGCAGGGTTTGTCAGCACATCCGTATCCGGCGCCGCGTCCATGTTGAATCCCAGATCCCGCAGGTAGGCTCCGATCTGGCTGCCGATGTCATAGGCCTCCTGTGTATTTCCCCGCTGCCCTACCTGGCTCATATAGTCAAAGACCGGAACCTGGAAGGCGGAGTTGGAGGCGATCCTGGACACCTGTCCTCCCTCCTCGTCCACAGAGAGGAAGACAGGAAAGCCGGCTGCTTCCTCCGCGTACTGACTGGTATTGGCCAGCATCTGCCGGGTCTGGTCCGGGTTTTGCAGATTTTGGGCAAAATAGATCACGCCCCCTACCGGGTGCTGCTCAAGAGCCGCCCTGGTGGCCTCCCCAGCCTGCACGGCTGTGCCCACGCCTGTCAGCTGCTCCGGCGTCACCATAAAGAGCTGGTTCACCTTTTCTTCCAGAGTCATGCCGTCCAGCGTCTCCTGCACCCTGGCTTCCAGCTGCTCCTGGGGGGATGGGTTCTCCGGGGTCTGGTCATCTGGTGCTTGGCCCTCCGAGGTCTGCCCCTTAGCTGCGCTGTCCGGATCCTCCTGTTCCGTCCTGACGATGTTCGATTTCTCCTGGCCAGTGTCTCTTAAGAGTATCCAGGCAGCCGCGCACAGAGCCGCCGCCAGCAGGATACCCAAACATGTCAGAGCCGCTTTTTTCTTTGCGGAGAAATGTCTCCCCTGTCTTCCCTGTCTTCTCATAATCTGCTTTTTATCCCCTCATACGATTTACATTTGTTTTCTCACTATCCTGTAATCGTCCCCGCTGCGGTAGTAGGGACAGGCGTAGCGGCTGTCCGATATCAGCCGGACATACTCGCTCCTGTTTCAGTTGGTTTCCACTGGGAAACGCAGTTCCGGTTTTTCTCCCAGCTTCAGATACGTTTGCCCTGCCTGATCAGGCCAGCATCTCCTCTTTCTTCGCCAGGATAGCCTCCACAGCCGCGCAGGCCGGACAATCACAGTACTTTTTCCCGGCAGCCTTGAGCTCCCTTCCGTGCTCTGCCACACCTCCCGCATTGTCTCCGAACACCTTGGCGCCCATGTCAGACTCCGCAAAGGCGATCAGGTTGTCCAGAGGCATGATGTCCGCCTCCAGCTCAGCGATATATTTCTTTGTCTCCTCGGCCTCCCCTTCTGTCCCCACAGCGTCAAGCCATGCCTGGGCAGCCTCCTTTGCCTCCTTGCTGCAGGTTTGTGCCTCCATCAGCTCATGGGTTTTCTCTGTCACATAGTCTTTTACTTCTCTGGTCATATCAGACACCTTCCTTTTCTTTTTTCTGTCTCTATCTTATCACAACAGGACTGATTTACAAGAGGGCAATCCGACTGCCGGCGCGTTATTGGCATGATTATAAGCACTTATTATAAAAGCTAATAAAAGAATATGTAAAAATTAGAGCAAATAATAATTTTTGTGTTATAATCTCTTTAGTATCAACAGATCATAGAAATGAGGTATCGAATATGAAGCCAATCAAAGAAGGAAAAGTACGCGAGATCTACGACAACGGCGACAGCCTGATCATGGTCGCGACAGACCGCATCAGCTGCTTTGACGTGATCCTTAAAAATGAAGTGACCAAGAAGGGGACTGTGCTGACACAGATGTCCAAATTCTGGTTCAATATGACCCAGGACATCCTGCCCAACCACATGATCTCCACAGACGTAAAGGACATGCCGGAGTTCTTCCAGCAGCCCAGATTTGACGGCAACAGCATGATGTGCCGCAAGCTGGAAATGCTCCCCATCGAGTGCATTGTCCGGGGCTACATCACGGGAAGCGGCTGGGCCAGCTACCAGAAGGACGGCACTGTGTGCGGCATCAAGCTGCCCGAGGGCCTGAAGGAGTCCGACAAGCTGCCTGAGCCCATCTACACACCGTCCACAAAGGCAGAGATCGGCGACCACGACGAGAACATTTCCTACGAGCAGAGCATTGCCCACCTGGAGAAATATTTCCCGGGAAAAGGCGAGGAGTACGCGGCCCGTCTCCGGGATTACACTATCGCCCTCTACAAGAAATGCGCTGATTACGCGCTGACAAAGGGGATCATCATTGCGGACACCAAATTCGAATTCGGCCTGGACGAGGAAGGCAACATTGTCCTGGGCGACGAGATGCTGACACCGGACAGCTCCCGCTTCTGGCCCGCAGAGGGGTATGAGCCGGGACACGGACAGCCGTCCTTTGACAAGCAGTTTGCCCGCGACTGGCTGAAAGCCAACCCGGACAATGACTGGACTCTGCCGGACGACATCGTGCAGAAGACCATTGACAAGTACCTGCAGGCATACGAGATGCTGACAGGGGAGAAGCTGTAGATCGGCTGCAAATCAGTTGCAAATCAGCTGTAACCAGGCCTTCAGACCGCGCTCTTTCTGAAAGTGTAACCTTGTCACAGAATTCCTTTTGTTTTTTCTGTACAATACAGTTACAATAATACTTACAGAAGGGATGGATGATCATGAAAGTGAAGCTGGATAAACGGCTGACCGAGCACATGAAGGAAAAGGGACTTAGCCACATCCTGATCAGCCCTCATGTGTGCGCCACGTGAGGCGGCCCGATGCTGAATATATCGGCAAGGTTTGCCGATCCGGATGAGGCGGCCTCCCTGAAAGAAAATGGCTTTCAGAGCTTCGCCCACGATTTTGGCGAGGTCCTGATCTACCGGGAGCCGCTGCGCACGGCCGACACCGTGACCCTCGGTCTCTCCCGCTTTTTCAAAAAGATTACTGTAAACGGGATTTATTCCACATAAAGCAGAAAGGAGAAGAGCTCCCGGGAACCTGTGTAAGCAAGGTTCTCAAGAGAGCTCTTCTCCTTTGTCTTTATTTTGTATTTCTTATTCTGTATCTCTATTTTGTATACTTTTCCACAATCTCCTGCATGCGGTCAAACTGCTGCTCCATCTCATCCACCAGACGGAACTGTGTCCTGGCCCGGACCAGGTTGTGCTCCGGATAATCTGTCTTGAAATAGGTATCTCCCTGGAGATAATCTGTCAGGAAGCGAATGCCGCACTCCAGCGTCATGAGCCGGGCCCCCCAGGGAAGGCTCTTTATCTCCGCCTCAGTCAGAACGTCCTTCGTCTCCTCCAGATACCCCTTCACATACAGCTCGTAGAGGGAAATATCAAAGTGCATCAGATCCAGATTGGGCTCGTCCTCCTCTGCCGTGGCGGCGCCGAAGCGTATGGAGTCACCGAAATCATTGGCCGCAAGTCCTGGCATGATGGTGTCCAGATCGATGATGCACAGCCCTTTCCCCGTCTTCTCGTCAAAAAGAATGTTGTTCAGCTTTGTGTCATTGTGGGTCACCCGCAGGGGCAGGATGCCTGCGTTCTGCTGCTCCACCAGCACACCGCAGTCCTTCTCTCTGGCCAGCGCAAAATCAATCTCCGGCTGACAGGAAGCGGCACGGTTTTTCAGATCCCGTTTCAGGGCGACCTGGAAGGCATCAAACCGCTTGACCGTGTTGTGGAAATCCGGGCTCGTCTCATTTAATCTGGATGCCGGATAGTCGCAAAGCTGCTTCAGGAAATGGCCGAAGCTGCTGCCGGACTGATAGAACTGCCCCGGCTTCTCCACAAGCTGGTAGCAGACAGAATCCGGGATGAAATTGTAGCATCTCCAGGGCTCCCCCTCGCTGTCCTCAAAGTAGTTACCCCCGCTCTTTGTCTTGATGTAGGAGAGGGTTTCCCGATCCGGGTCTCCTCCCTCCCTGCGGATCACATTTCTTAGATACTCGGTCACGCCAAAGATATTGTCCATGACTCCGGCCGGATCCTTAAATACGTTGCTGTTCACCCTCTGTAGGACATAGGACAGCTCATCACCATCCTGGCCGGGCATGTAAACCGCGTAGGTCTCATTGATGTGGCCGGCTCCAAAGGGCTTCACATAGCTGCAACGGTTGCCAAAGCCAAAGGCGTAGATGGCATCCTCCAGATTTCTGTCCTCCACGCCGTCAATCTTCCTTCTGGTGGAGAAGATCACTTCCCCGGCCTCCACCTTCACCTTTGAGGCAATGCGGCAGTTCGCCTTCACCACGCTCCCCAGGCCAATGTGGGCGCCCCGCTCCACGTAGGAGTCGTGATCCACCACCGCGCCGCTGTTGATGAGGACTCCGTGCTCCACCACTGTGTGGGTGTTGACAATAGCCCTCTGCATAATAAAGCTCCCTCTTCCGATAGATGCACTGGGGCTTACCACCGCCGACGGATGGATGATGGCCGGCACATTGTACCCCGCCTCCATCAGCTTCTCTGTCCAGTAAAGGCGCATGTTGTTGTCTCCCAGGGCCGCCACAGCCGTGTCATACTGTCCCAGAAAGCTCTCGTAGTCGCAGCATTTTCCCACCACATCCGGCTCCCTCACCGCGTCGTCAAGAAACACTGCCTTCCCATATCCCAGAAGCTGCGCGGTCTCCTGGATCATATGGCCAAATCCGCCGGCCCCAAGTATCAGTAAACTCTTCATAACCTTCTCCGCAGGAGAGCGCACCGGCCCTCCTGTCCCCTTTCTTCTTGTTAAATACATATATTATAACATATCGCTCAGAAAAAAGGATCATTTATCAGAGCGGATATGCTCCTTCATCCACCCGCAGATGAGATCCGCAATCTGGTCGCTGTTGTCCTCCATCATGAGGGCGTGGGTGTTTCCTCTTATGCCCATCTCGGGCAGAGACATCCAGGTGCTGTCCCCTCCCAGCTCCAGAAGCCACTCGTGAAGCCTGCGCATGCTGTCCTCCCAGGCGAACGCGCCGGGCCACTTGTAGCCGTCGATACAGTACTCCTCGCCCAGGAAGTCTCCATACACAAAGAGAAACGGTATATCCTTAAAGGGCGAAACGTCCACCTTGTCCACGTCCATGTTGGAGGAGCTCTCCACCAGGATGACGCCCCTGACATTTTCCGCGTTTTTGAGAGCAGCCTCCAGGGCAAAGAGTCCGCCCTGGCTATGTGCCATGACGATCATGCCCTCCTTCATGCTGGCAAAGTACTCGTCGTAGGCCGCCTGCACCATGGCGTTGGAGGTGGTCCATCTGGGCACATGCTGCTTCATGAACTGGTCGTATTTGCTGTAGTCGAACCGGCTTCCCTCGTAGGGGACACCGTATTTCGGCCCCAGACGGTAGGTAGTCCACCGCTCCGCGTAGCTGTTAAACATGGGCGGGCCCTGGTTGATCTCCGGAAACTGGGCCCAGGAGGACCGCCCTCTCTCCACGCCGTCAGACACATTGACGTTGAAGCCGTTCTGGAGAAAGCGGAATTCCCATCCCGGTCTCCCGTCCTGAGTGCTCTCCCACAGCGCGCCGGAGGAGCCGCCTCCGTGGATCATGCAGACCGGGTAAGGCACCACCGGATCCTCCAGCCTTGTGTACTGCACGTACATCTGCCCGGCCTGGAAATCTCCGTTGGGGTCGTAGGTCACCGGCGGGCCCCCGGGCCAGAAGCTGGTCTGAATCGGGGCGCTCCCCTCAATGGTCACCTTTTTCCCTCCAATGTGATAGCTTCCCTTTGCAAT
>ERZ1643246.4150-NODE-4150-length-11716-cov-11.946746_pt1 | contig 11716 bp, 23 predicted proteins | sample MGYA00579265_ERZ1643246 | MGnify/ENA primary metagenome ERZ1643246 (study PRJEB29033, sample SAMEA4952261) | chicken gut metagenome | biome: Broiler Chicken; feature: Gastrointestinal Tract; material: Caecum | place: Ireland | collected 2018 | study: Broiler...
TCCTGCGATATAAGCAGGAAGGTAAACCTCTGTGATAAGTCAGAACACATCCTGCAAAATAAGTAGAAAGGCATCCTACAATATAAGGCGGAGCATATTCTACGAAAAAATAAAAACGTGTCCTACGATATAGGAGGAACGGCTACATCCAAAAACAAATGAAAAAGGAGCTGCAAATAACAGCTCCTTCTATTGATCTCAGTATCGATCTGATCAGACCAATTCGATCACGGCAACTTCGGCACCGTCGCCACGACGCTGGCCGAGAAGGTAGATGCGGGTATAACCGCCGCCCTGACCGATCTCTTCCTTGCGCTGTGCATACTTGGGTGCGAGCTCGTTGAACAGCTTCTCCATGAGGGGATGCTGCACCTTGGCCGTACGCTTCTTGAAGTCGCTCTTCTTTTCGTTGAAGGCTTTGATCTCCTGAAGGTCGTAGGTCTTTGCCATGATGGCACGGCGAGCGGCAAGTCTCTTGGGACCGTCCTTGATGGCAGTCGTCTTGATCTCCTTGCCCTTCTTATCCTTAGCGACAACCTCGTACTCAACGACGTCGTCATAGGAATTCACCGCCTTGGTGATGAGCTTTTCGACATACGGACGAAGCTCCTTAGCACGGGCAGCCGTCGTCTCAAGTCTTCCGTTCCAAAGGAGCTGGGACGCCTGATTGCGCAGGATGGCAAGGCGCTGCTCCGTCGTTTTACCCAATTTGCCGGGCATAATTTAATCCTCCTTTTTTGCGAGCGAAAGACCGTACGCTTCCAGCTTCTGCATGACTTCGTCGAGAGACTTTTTGCCGAGGTTACGGACTTTGAGCATCTCGTCCTCCGTCTTGCTGATCAGGTCTTCCACGGTATGAATGTTGGCTCTCTTCAGACAGTTGTAGGAACGGACGGAGAAGTCCATATCCTCGATCTTCATCGAGAGAATCTGCTGCTGCTTGTCGTCATCCGTCTTGACGAGGATGTCCATATCCTTGATGGTATCGGACAGGTTGACGAACAGATTGATGTGATCCTGCATGATCTTTGCCGCGAGCGACACGATTTCTCTGCCGGAGAAGGTACCGTCTGTCCAGACTTCGAGGGTGAGCTTGTCGTAGTCAATGTTCTGACCGACACGCGCAGGCTCGACGTTGTAGTTGACCTTCTGGACGGGCGTATAAATGGAGTCGATGGGAATGTAATCGATGACGGGCTGCTTGTTCTCTTTCGCAGGCTTATAGCCTCTGCCGCGTCCGATCGTGATCTCCATATCGATCTTTCCGCCTTCGTCCACCGTGCAGATGTACTGATCGGAATTGATGATCTCGACTTCCGCATCCTGGGAGATATCCGCAGCCGTGATGACAGCGGGACCTTCCTTGGTGAGGCGGAGCGTCTTGGTATAATCCTTGTCGGTGACTCTCGTCTTGATCGCGAGGAGCTTCAGGTTGAGAATGATCTCGGTGACGTCTTCCTTGACGCCGGGGATCGCGGTGAATTCGTGCTTCACCGTTCCGTCCATGAACTTGATTCCCTGCGCAGCGGCTCCGGGGAGTGCCGACAGCAGGATCCTTCTTAAGCAGTTGCCGATCGTAAGGCCGAAGCCCTTTTCGAGCGGTTCCACGACGATCTTGGCATACGACTTCGCGTCGTTCTCCACGACCTCGATCTTGGGCATGTCCATTTCGATCATAAAGCTACCTCCTTGGGAATTATTACTTGGAGTACAACTCGACGATCATGTGCTCCGCGATCTGGGTGTCGATGTCCTCCCTCCTGGGAAGCTCGAGAACTTTTCCTTCCAATTTTTCGAGGTCGCCTTCCAGCCACTTGGGCATGTTCCCCGCTTTTGCGGTCTTGACCTGCTCAAAATACTTGTTCTTTGCTCTGTTCTCTCTGACGGCGATGACGTCACCCGCCTTAACGATGTAGGAAGGAATATCTACCTTTCTGCCGTTGACGGTGAAGTGCGCGTGGCTGACCAGCTGACGTGCCTGCAGACGGGTTGCCGCAAATCCGAGACGATATACAACGTTGTCGAGGCGGCACTCAAGGAGCGAAAGCATGTTCTCACCCGTGATGCCCTTCATGCGATCTGCCATCTCATAGTAACGGTGGAACTGCTTCTCGCTGACGCAGTAGATGAACTTTGCTCTCTGCTTTTCACGAAGCTGAATGCCGTACTCGGAGACCTTTCTCGTCTTTCTGCCCGACGTGCGGATGGACTTCTTGTAGCATCCGACAACAGCGGGATCCAGCTCGAGGAATCTGCATCTCTTCATTTTATGATACTTATTGATTGCCATGGTTCTCTCCTTACCTTACACTCTTCTGCGCTTGGGCGGACGGCATCCGTTGTGAGGGATGGGCGAAACATCGGAGATGAGGGTAACCTCAAGCTCGCAGTTTGCCAATGCACGGATCGCAGACTCTCTGCCTGCACCGGGGCCCTTGACGTACACTTCGACAGAGCGAAGGCCGTGTTCTTTTGCCGCTTTCGCAGCCGTCTCCGCAGCCATCTGCGCTGCGAAGGGCGTGCCCTTTCTCGAACCGCGGAACCCGAGGGATCCTGCGCTCGACCAGGAGATCGCGTTACCGTTCATGTCCGTAATGGTCACGAGCGTATTGTTGAACGTGGACTGGATATGAACCTGTCCCTTGTCCACCTTTTTCAGTTCTCTCTTTTTACGGGAGACGACTCTCTTCTTATCTGCTGCCATAACGCTTGCTCCTTACTTCTTCTTGTTCGCAACCGTACGGCGCGGTCCCTTACGGGTGCGCGCGTTGCGCTTGGTGCTCTGTCCGCGGACGGGCAGGCCCTTTCTGTGGCGGACGCCGCGATAGCACCCGATTTCCATCAGGCGCTTGATATTGAGGCTGACCGCCCCGCGAAGTTCACCTTCCACCGTGTAGTTGTGGTCGATGTATTCTCTTAACTTGGAAACGTCGTTCTCGTCGAGATCCTTGACGCGCGTGTCGGGATTGATGCCCGTCGCTGCGAGGATCTTCTTGGAAGTGGTGAGACCGATGCCGTAGATGTAGGTAAGCCCGATCTCTACCCGTTTTTCTCTGGGTAAATCCACACCGGCAATACGTGCCATTGAAATTCCTCCGTGATTTTTTCGGTAATATATTGATGTATGAAAGACCGCCGCGCAGGGAAACAGTGGAAAATATTTCCTCTGCGAAAGCGTGTTGTTTTCCCTTTTAACGCGCAAAACAAGCAGACCTTCGCACGCATTTGTGCCATGATCCGCTTCCTTTGCAACGTTTTTACGGTATTATTTACAAACTGCGGTAGTTAGTATACCATACTTTCCCGCAGTTTGTCAACTAAATTTAGCCCTGTCTCTGCTTATGGCTCTTATCTTTCGAGCAGATGACCATGACTTTTCCGTTTCTCTTGATGACCTTGCACTTGTCGCACATGGGCTTGACAGAAGGACGTACTTTCATTTTCCTGTTCTCCTTGATTACAAGTAATGATTGGTTCGGGAGCTCTGCGCTGCTGCGTCTGTGCTCCCTGCCGCCGGACTTGCCGTAACTCTTTCAGGCTTCTGCCCGAAAAATGTGCGTTCCGCGGCGGACCTGAGCGCTCCTGCGCTCGGAATGCACCCGAGTTCAGGCTTTGCTGCGCCAGGTGATCCTGCCCTTCGTCAGATCGTAAGGGCTCATCTCCAGCTTGACTGCGTCGCCTTCGATGATACGGATATAGTTCATTCTCAGCTTGCCCGAGATGTACGCCGTAATGACGTGTCCATTGGTAAGCCGTACTTTGAACGTGGCATTGGGGAGGGCTTCAATGACTCTGCCCTCTGTTTCGATAACGTCGTCTTTGGACATTGTATCCTCCGGGATGATTACAGGGTCAGGATCTCGACACCGTTTTCACGGATGACGATAGTGTTCTCATAGTGCGCCGCGGGTTTCTTGTCTACCGTGACCGCCGTCCAGCCGTCGTCAAGCACCTTGACCCGCCAGCTTCCCGCCGCGATCATCGGCTCGACGCAGAGCACTGCGTTCTCGGGAAGACGGGGACCTGTGCCCTTGCGCCCGAAATTGGGTACGGCAGGATCCTCGTGCATCTCTCTTCCGATTCCGTGTCCCGTATAGGAACGGATGACGGAAAAACCGTTGCTCTCGGCATAGCGCTGCACTTTGTAGCCGATGTCATAAAGAGGCGTACCCGCCTTGAGTCCTTCCATCGCCTCAAAGAAGCTCTCGCGCGTCACACGGACAAGTTTTTTCTTTTCGTCGCTCACCTCGCCGATGCAGAAGGTGCGCGCGCCGTCGCCGTGGAAACCGTTCTTGTATGCGCACAGGTCAACGCTGACGATGTCGCCTTCCTCGAGCACTCTTTCATCGGGAATGCCGTGAACGACCACTTCGTTGACCGAGACACACGCCGATGCGGGGTAACCGCAGTAGCCGAGGCAGCTGGGTTCCGCACCGCTCGCCGTGATGAACTTGTAGACCATCTCGTCCACTTCCCGCGTCGTCATGCCTGCCTTGATCCGGTCTTCCACGAACGCAAGGCAGTCATGTACGATACGGCAGGATTCGCGCAGAAGCGCGATCTCCTCTTCCGTCTTGGATTCGATCATGCCCTTTTCGCGAGGCCGTCCAGGAGCGCCTTGACCTGTTCGAACAAGACTTCTGCGGGAGCCTCCGTCCCCGTCACGTTGAGGATGATGCCCTTCTTCGTGTAGTAATCGATGAGGGGCGCCGTCTGTTCCTCGTAGACCTTGAGACGGCTTCCGACCGTCTCGGGGTTGTCGTCCTTTCTCTGATAGAGCTCACCGCCGCAGCGTGCGCACGTCGTGGCGCCGCCAAGCGTGGAAACGTGATAGCTCTCACCGCATTCCTTGCAGACGCGGCGGCCGCAGAGACGGTCCATGAGCAGTTTGAAATCGATGTTGATGTTGACAACGCCGTCGAGCTTGGCAAACTTATCGAGCTCTTCTGCCTGGAAAAGGTTGCGGGGGAAGCCGTCCAGAAGGTAGCCGTTCGACTTCGCAACATCCTCCCAGGTGAGGCGGTCTTTGACGATCGCACAGGTCACCTCGTCGGGAACGAGCTCGCCCTTGTCGATGTACGACTTTGCGAGTTTGCCGATCTCGGTGCCGTTCTTGATGTTGGCGCGGAAGATGTCGCCCGTCGAGATATGAACGAGCCCATAGCGCTCCGCGATCTTGGTAGCCTGCGTGCCTTTGCCTGCGCCGGGGGCGCCGAGCAGAATGAGATTCATAACCTTCCTCCCCTTTTGATTACTTCAGGAATCCCTTGTAGTTCTTCATCAGGATCTGCGACTGCAGCTGTTTGTCGAACTCGAGCGCGACGGACACGACGATGAGAATACCCGTCGTCGAGAAGACGTTCACAAGGTCGTCGCCCGCCCAGGAGAAAGCGATGGACGGAACGAACGCGACGAGCGTCAGGAAGATCGCGCCGAACAGAGTGATGCGCTTGTTGATGCGCGCAAGATACTCTGCCGTGGGCTTACCGGGACGGATACCCTGGATAAACCCGCCGTTCTGCTGAATGTTGCGCGAGACGTCTTCAGGGTTGAACTGGATCTGCGCATAGAAGAACGAGAAGATGAAGATGAGGACGCACAGAACAAGGATATACCAGATCCCGTACGTTCCGTTCTGGAAGTTGTTGGTCCACCAATCCAACGCGTTCGACCAGCTGGGCACAAGGCTCATGATCATGGACGGGAAGGAGATGATTGCATACGCGAAGATGAGAGGCATGACGCCGCTTCCCGTAATCTTCATGGGGATGACGGAGGACTGACCGCCGTACATCTTGGTGCCGCGCACCTGCTTTGCATACTGGACGGGGATCTTGCGCTCTGCAAGGTCGACATAGACGATCGCAAAGAAGATGACGATCGCAATGACGACGAACGCAAGGATGCTCCAAAGCTGCGTGATGTCACTGGTGAATGCCGTCTCGAACTTGTTGACGATGGTCGTACCCGCCGTGGAAAGGATACCGATGAAGATGATCATCGAGATACCGTTGCCCACGCCGTATTCGGTGATGCGCTCGCCGATCCACATGACCAGGCAGGAACCTGCCGTATAGACAATGGTCATGAAGATGCCCGCGATCCACATGGCACCCGTCTCGCCGATTCCGCCGGGAACGTTGCCGAAGTATGCCGTGTTGATGGCGCCCTCATTCTGACCGAACAGGACGATGATACCGATAGACTGAACGATCGCAAGGATGATGGTGACTAAGCGCGTGATGTTGGTGATCTTCTTCCTGCCCTCTTCACCCTGTTTGGAGAGGCGTTCAAGGGCGGGGATCCCGACCGTCAGCAGCTGCATGATAATGGACGCGTTGATGTAGGGTCCGATACCAAGCGCAAAGAGCGTGCCGTTCGCGAGCGCGCTGCCCGTGATGCCGCTCATGAGCGAGAGGAAGTCGTTGCCCGTCACCGCGCTGGAAAACGTGTCCCGCGTCAATCCGGGGATGGGAATATAGCAGCCCACGCGGAAGAGAAGAAGCAGAAGAAGAGTAAAGATGATCTTCTTTCTGATGTCCTTGTTCCGGAAGGCGTTTTTCAATGTTTCGATCATTTTGTCCGCTCCTTACCGAAGTACGCCGTCCTTAACGGACGAATGCCGAGACATTCAAACTGTCTCGGCGGTGCCGCCTGCCTTCTCGATGCTCTCTTTTGCCGCTGCGGAGAACTTGGCAGCGCGCACGGTAAGTGCGACTGCAAGCTCGCCGTCGCCGAGGACCTTGAGACCTGCATTGTTCTTGACGTCCTTTGCAAGTCCGTTGGACAGCACGAAGCCGTAGTCAACGACGGTGCCCGCAGGAAGATCTGCAAGCGAGGAAAGATTGACGATGACGTACTCCTTACGGAAGCGATTGTTGAAACCGCGCTTGGGAATGCGGCGTGCAAGCGGCATCTGGCCGCCTTCGAATCCGGGACGGACACCGCCGCCCGAACGCGCCCACTGACCCTTGTGGCCCTTGCCCGACGTCTTGCCGAGCCCCGAGCCGATACCGCGGCCGAGACGCTTCTCGGAAGTTCTTGCTCCCTCTGCGGGAGCGATCGTATCGATTCTCATAGCTGAACTCCTGTTATACGGTCTCCACCTTGACAAGGTGTGCGACCTTCTTAAGCTGACCCTGCAGCGCGGGGGTGTCCTCAAACGTCTTCTCCGTACGGATCTTGGTAAGACCCAGTGCGGCGATCGTTGCCTTAACGGACTTCACCTCGCCGATCGGGCTTTTGACAAGCGTAACTTTGATCATATGTCCGCCCTCCTCAGCCTACGATCTCTTCCACGGACTTGCCGCGGAGTGCCGCGATCTCTTCCGCCGTCTTGAGCGAGGAAAGACCTGCGATGGTCGCTTTGATGCAGTTGCCCGCGTTCTGCGTGCCGTGCGACTTGGTGCGGATGTTCTTGATTCCCGCAGCCTCCATGACCGCACGGACGGGACCGCCCGCGATCACACCGGTACCGGCTTCAGCAGGAAGCATAAGAACTGCACCCTTGCCGAACGTGCCGAGCACTTCGTGAGGGATGGTCGTCTCAACGATGGGCACATTGATCATATTCTTCTTGGCAGCCTGGGTCGCCTTCTCGATTGCCTCGGGCACTTCCTTGGACTTGCCCTGGCCGTAGCCGACCTTGCCGTTGCCGTCGCCGACGACAACCAGCGCTGCAAAACGCATGTTCTTGCCGCCCTTGACGGTCTTGCTCACGCGGTTGATCTCGATGGTCTTTTTGATGAGACCGTCGTTCTCCTCCTGTCTCCTCTGAGGTCTGTTTTCTCTTGCCATTTTCTTTTCCTCCTCAGAACTTGAGTCCGGCTTCGCGTGCGCCGTCTGCAACTGCCTTCACGCGTCCCGTGTAAAGGTAACCGCCGCGGTCAAACACGACCGTCTCGACGCCCTTTTCCTTGGCACGCTCACCAGCCGTCATGCCGACCAGTTTGGCGGCTTCCGTCTTGGTCTTGCCCGCGAGCTGTTCGCGGATGCTCTTTTCCATCGTGGACGCGGATGCAAGCGTCACGCCCTTCACGTCGTCGATGACCTGCACATAGATGTGGTTGAGGCTTCTGTAGACGTTCAGACGGGGCATTTCCGCCGTCCCCGATACCTGCTTGCGGACGCGAGCGTGACGACGCTGACGAACCGCGTTCTTATCGATTTTCGTAATCATGGTTCACGCTCCTTTACTTCTTGCCCTTACCGGAAGTCTTGCCTTCCTTGTGCTCGACGTGCTCGCCCTTGTAGCGGATGCCGTAGCCGTGGTAAGGCTCGGGTTTGCGGATGGCGCGCAGATCTGCTGCGACCTGTCCGACAAGCACCTTGTCAACGCCCGAAACGCTGATCTCCGTAGCCGAAGGGCACTCGATCTTGATGCCCTCGGGTGCGGGGAACTCGATGGGATGGGAGAAGCCGACGTTGAGGACAAGCTTGTTGCCCTGCATCGCGACCTTCCAGCCGACGCCCTTGACTTCAAGGCCCTTCGTGTAGCCTTCCGAGACACCCTTCACCATGTTGGCGATGAGTGCGCGGTAGAGCCCGTGAAGCGCGTTGGTCTGCTGCTGATCGTCGAGTGCGACGACGTGCACGTGACCGTCTTCGTTCTTGACGTCGATGGCGCCCGTGATCTTCTGCGTAAGCGTACCCTTCGCACCTTTGACGGTGACGACGGAGTCCTTGAACTCCACGCTCACGCCGGCGGGAACTGCAATGGCCATTTTACCGATTCTGGACATACTTCCCTCCTTAGTAGACGTAGCAGAGCACTTCGCCGCCCACGTTGGCAGCCTTCGCCTGCTTATCCGTCATGATACCTTTGTTCGTGGAGACGACCGCGATGCCGAATCCGCCCAGCACTTTGGGCATGTTCTCCGCACCGGAATAGGTGCGCAGACCCGGCTTGGAGACTCTCTTGAGCCCGGAAATGACGGACTTGCCGTCCTCCGTGTACTTGAGCGTGACAACAAGGTTTGCCTTGTAGCCTTCACCCGTCTCCTTGACGTCCTTCACATAGCCCTCTTCGAGAAGGATGCGCGCGATCTCACGCTTCATGTTGGAAGCGGGGATCTCCACGGTCTCCTTTCTGACCATGAGAGCGTTTCTGATTCTGGTGAGCATATCTGCGATGGGATCTGTCATTTCTCTCAGCCTCCTTACCAGCTCGACTTCTTCACGCCGGGGATCTCTCCCTTGTACGCGAGTTCACGGAAACAGATACGGCAGATCCCGTACTTGCGCAGCACCGCGTGCGGACGTCCGCAGATGGAGCAGCGGGTATACGCCCTCGTCGAGAACTTGGGTGTTCTCTGCTGTTTATTGATCATTGACTTCTTTGCCATATCCGTGTCCTCACTTCTTGAAGGGCATTCCGAGCGCCCTCAACAGCTCTCTTGCTTCTTCGTCCGTCTGCGCCGTGGTGACGATGCAGACGTCCATGCCTCTGATCTTCTCCACCTGATCGTAGGTGATTTCGGGGAAGATGAGCTGTTCCTTGAGCCCGAGCGCATAGTTGCCTCTGCCGTCAAACGCCTTGTCCGACACGCCGCGGAAGTCGCGGACGCGGGGAAGCGCGATGGAGACGAGCTTGTCGTAGAAATCGTACATTCTTGCGCCGCGCAGCGTCACCTTGAGACCGATGTTCATGCCCTCTCTGACCTTGAAGTTTGCGACCGACTTGGTTGCCTTGCGGTAGATGGGCTTCTGACCCGTGATCTGCTTGAGTTCGTTCTCGATGATCTGCATGGACTTCTGATTGTCCTTGATGTCTCCGAGACCCGTGTTGATGACGATCTTCTCGATCTTAGGGACCTGCATGACCGACTTGTAGCCGAACTTCTTCATGAGGGCGGGAACGACTTCCTTGTCGTAGAACGCCTTCACGCGGTTGACGGTCACTGCGGGCGCTTCGGTTTTTGCAGCCTTGGCTGCCGTTTTCTTTTCTGCCATGACTTAACCTCCGCCCCTTAGTTTTCTTCGCCTGCGGGCGCCGTTTCTTCTGCTTTCTTGCTGCGCTTTCTGGTGCGCTTCTTGGGCGCCTCCTCTTCCGCAGCTGCCTGCTGTGCCTTTACCTGCTTGACGTAAGCCTTGTCGAGCGATGCGCCGCACTTCTTGCAGACACGCACTTTCTTGCCGTCGATGACAGTGTGCGCGACGCGCGTCGCCTTGCCGCACTTGTCGCAGACGACCTCCACGTTGGAGACGTCGATGGGCGCCTCTTCCGTGACGATGCGGCTCGTTTCGTTGGCTTTTCTCGCCTTCTCGTGCTTGTGGACGAGGTTGACGCCCTCCACGACGACCTTGCCGTCGGTGGGATAGGTCTTCAGAACCTTGCCCTGCTTGCCCTTGTATTTGCCCGTAAGAACGAGCACGTTGTCGTTAACTTTAACCTTCATGGCGCTCCTCCTTACAGAACCTCGGGTGCAAGAGAGATGATTCTCATGTAATCCTTCTCACGAAGCTCTCTTGCGATGGGGCCAAAGATACGGGTCCCCTTGGGCTGTTTCTGGTTATCGATGATGACTGCCGCGTTGTCGTCGAAGCGGATGTAGGTGCCGTCGGGACGACGGATGCCCTTGGAGCTTCTGACGATGACTGCCTTGACGACGTCGCCCTTTTTCACAGCGCCGCCGGGGGTAGCAGTCTTGACGGAGGCGACGATGACGTCGCCGATATTGCCGCTCCTGCGGAAGGAGCCGCCCAGCACGCGGATGCACATGAGCTCTTTCGCGCCCGAGTTGTCCGCTGCCTTGAGTCTAGTCTGAGGTTGTATCATATTCGTTCTCCTCCCGCGTTACTTCGCCCTTTCGACGATCTCGGCAACGCGCCAGTTCTTGTCCTTGCTGAGCTTGCGCGTCTCGACGATGCGGACGGTGTCACCGACACCGCACTCATTCTGTTCGTCATGTGCCTTGAAACGGCGGGTATAGGTGATGGTCTTCTTATAGAGGGGGTGGGGACGCTTCTCGGACACGGCGACCACGACGGTCTTATCCATCTTGTCGGAGACAACGATACCCACGATCTCTTTTCTCAGATTTCTATCCATGTCTGTCCTCCTCACTTCGCCTGACGCGCGCGAAGCTCGGTGTTCACGCGGGCGATGTCCCTCTTGCACGTTCTGATCGAGACAGGGTTCTCAAGCTGTCCCGAAGCGTGACGGAAGCGAAGGTTGAAGAGCTCGCTCTTCAGATCCTGCAGCTTCTTGGTCAGCTCAGCGTCGGTCATATTGTGAAATTCGTTTCCTTTCATCAGGATTCACCGCCTTCTGCCGTTTTCTCGGCGGGAACGTCCGCCTTCTTCACGAACTTGCACTTGACGGGCAGCTTGTGCGCTGCAAGTCTCATTGCTTCGCGTGCGACGTCCTCGCTCACTCCCGCCATCTCGAACATCACTCTGCCGGGCTTGACGGGCGCGATCCAGTACTCGACGTTACCTTTACCGGAACCCATACGAGCTTCGGCGGGGTGACGGGTAATGGGTTTATGAGGGAAAATGTCGATCCAGACCTGACCGCCACGCTTGATGAAACGCGTCATGGCGATACGGGCTGCCTCGATCTGGTTGGATTTGATCCAGCCCTGCTCTTCCGCAACGAGGCCGTACTCGCCGTATGCGACGATATTTCCCTTCTGAGCACTGCCCTTCATGTTGGGGCGATGCTGCTTTCTTCTCTTGACTCTCTTGGGGATTAACATTATCTGCCTCCTTCCGC
>ERZ1643246.4151-NODE-4151-length-11714-cov-18.809246_pt1 | contig 11714 bp, 13 predicted proteins | sample MGYA00579265_ERZ1643246 | MGnify/ENA primary metagenome ERZ1643246 (study PRJEB29033, sample SAMEA4952261) | chicken gut metagenome | biome: Broiler Chicken; feature: Gastrointestinal Tract; material: Caecum | place: Ireland | collected 2018 | study: Broiler...
TTTCGTGCTTAGTTTTTTTATTCTGATATTCAATATTAAGTGGCAAATTTCGGTTATATCATATTTCTTAAAATTTTATTGTATAATGTTAATCATACTTCCCTACAATTTTTAATATTAACAGGTGATTTTTTAAACTTTTTTCAAACCTTCTTGTTGTTATTACGTAATAAATAATTTCAATTAAATATAATATTTAGTTTAATTAGGTTTTACTTCTTATTATTAAGTTCTTTATTTCTCCATAATCTTAAAGTGTTAATCTTAATTCCTAATTCCCGTGAAACTTTAATAAATTTATAATCGTATTTTTTTAATAACTTAAGAGCAACCCTAATTGTTTTAATATCGTACATAGCTTATCCTTTCTTTTAAGTCTAAGTTTTTGTCTTCACTCCCTAACCTACACTTTTAAAATACCATATACAAATAACTTAAGTAAGCATAAAAGATTGCCATGTATAATATAGAAAGATTTAGACTGCTTCCATATTTTTCTATATTCTATAAGTAAAAATAAAAGATTTAGAATTTAATAGACTTGGTCTATATTTTTCTAAATCTTTTATTTTAGGTTTAATTTTAAATTTTTAGGTAATTTTTCACTCCAAGGTAAAATATCATCAATTTTCATATGTTAATGTCAATATTGATTTTACCAAAATGCTCAAATAACATTTACCAACTTAGATTAGTTATCATCTTCAATAATATCTTTAGTTCTGTATGATCTACGTACTATATTAATTACATTAGAGTGATGAAGTAATCTATCCAATATGGCATTAGCTAATACTGGATCACCAAAAATTTCACCCCATCTAGATAATGGCTTATTAGTCGTTACTATGGTAGAATTTTTCTCATACCTTTTAGCTATGAGTTGAAATAATAAGTTTGACGATTCAATGTCTAATGGTAAGAATCCAACCTCATCAATAATTAATAATTGTCGTTTGGCAAATTCTTTGATGGACAATTTACTAAATTATTTAAGTCTTTTTTTAATTGTTATTAATTTCACATACGAATTATTTGGTGCTTTTAGCCGAATTATTTGATACTAATATAAAAAATTAAGCAGTACTTTTTTGTACTGCTACATACTGTTGACAAACTAAAATTGTTAACAGTCTGAAATGATTTGAAAGGTATCAAATCATTTCATTAAAGGTTATTACAGATTATAATTATTTTTTTAATGATAGTGTACATACACACTCAACGGTAGCACATTTGTTACAAAAAATTAGATATCCACTATTCACCAGTCTTCGAAATTCTCAATATGTTTGAAACAAATTCTTCATCTTCAAATTTTGCAACATCAACATAATTAAAACTGACTAACTGATCAAATTGTATAAAGCAAGGTATATTATTATTTTTACAAATTTTAACTATTCTCTTTTTCATATACGTTTTTACTTTTAAACCAATATATATTTTTTTAATGGGATAAAAATTTTCCCATCAAAATTTTCTGCATATGGAATCACTAATCTTGCTTCATTTTGCCAAAACCATGATACGTTTTTATATAATGGAGATTGTAATCTCTTTACTTGGCTGTAACGTGCTTTAAATCTAGCATAAGGTTTGCCTTTGGATTTATACCAAATTTGGTTTATATTTAAACTCATGAATACCTTTAGTCTCGGTTTAAAATTCAGCACTTAAAGAAAAATGTTGTCAAGCACTTTTCTTCTAGTATTTTTGTTAATAATTATATTATTAAAATTTTTAAAAGAAAATTTCTTCATCTTTTAAATCTAACACTATATCTTTTATTTTCTTATCATCTAAAACAAAATCAGGAATTGATTCAAGTGTTTCAAAATCTGCTGTAAATCCATTATCTGATCCTATTCCATATTTCTTTCCAGTTTCATCTTCATCAATTAATGATATTGTGTAAAAAACATCCTTGTAATTAAATGATACATCAAATCCACTTTTGATTAAGTTTATAAAATTATTGATTTGCATATGGCAAAACTCCTTTCTTTCTATCTATAATATTACCTATTTCAATTATATGAGTATGAGGTACCTTATGTCTATCTGGTCTTCCATGATCAGTATAATCAACATCTTTATATGCATTACCATTTTCGTCATAATATCTAATTCTAATTATTCTTCCTGAATCATCACGTTGCTCAATTTTAGAATTTGGTTTGTCTTTAATTGGCAAATTATGTGGATGAATATTATTTTTCATAATATATTCTTTAAAAGATGATGATTTTAAAGATAATTTATTAATTTTTGCATCTAAATTCGTTTGAAATATACTTCCCTGAGCGCCAAACCCAATTCCAGAACCTAGTCCACTATTTTTACTTCTTCCCATCTGACTTCACCTCCTTATTAATGACATTTCTTTCTTTTAGAATATTGTCTGGAATAATTATTTCTATTCCTTTTAAAGAGGCATATTCAAATAGTTTTAATACTTTTTCATCATTTATAGATACACTATAAACAACAATCTTTTTAAGTTTAGGTAATCCATCAACAGTAATTTTAATAGCTTTTAAGAATAGTTTCCTTTCATCATTTTCTCTCATCGAACCTTTAGCACTAAATGCAACTACTTCAGTTTCTTCCATACCATTTAACATAACATCAAAATAATTTTCATTAGCATATGTTATGTTTGGTATTACCAAAACGTCACATTCTAAAATCAACCAAATGGAAACAATCCTTGCTTTAAATAATCTATATAGATTTTCTATTCTATTAATATCTCCTAATTGTGAATAATCAGGAGCTATAGCATATTTGACACCTTTAAATCTTTCTTTGTATTTAGCTAATAGTTTTTCATCATTATAATAAATTGCATTGAAAATACCTTTAATTGCATCAAATTTTAAATCATACTGATAAAAACAAACACATGTATTTTCAGTTTTATGATAATTTTGAGTTTCACTATATAAAGCAAAATAATCAATATTAATATTTGAAGGACATCTAACATATGGTAAATCATATTTACCACATGAATATGTTTGATTTGTAAAATCAACAATATTTAGGTTAAGTAATTTTTTTAAATTATTCTTCTTTACCATAACCCACCGTAAAGAAGATTTTTACAAGACTTTATCATGATAATCTTCTCCTTTCGTCTTTAAAATTTGCTTTTCAAAAACGAATATGATATAATCTTGATTGCTTAGGTCGTGATTATTCATAATCATGATTGAAAAACATTTATTGTTTTTGCTCACTTGCTTGTCAAGTGGGCTTTTTTTATTGTGTGTAATAATAAAACTTCCCTTCTTTATTCCGGTCTTTTTAAAACACCTAAATCATAAAGCCTATATAGAACTGGGTTATAATTTAATCCAAATCCGTCAGCTAATTTTTTTACATATGCTTTCATATAAGTTTTAAGTTCAAGTGGGTGATCTGGATAATATTTGTATCTTGATATTTTTTCGAAAGCTTTAATTATTGTATTTCGTGGCATTAAAATTGCAGCATTTAAATAATTAGTTTGCCTCTCAACAACATCAAGTTCACTCATTTTACTATTCCAGTATGTTTTACTACATGCATCTTCACCACAAGCATGTATTACATCAGTAGGATGATTTTTAAAATAATCTTGGTCTTTTATCCAATGTGATACTTCATGACCACAAACAAATCTTTCTTTATTGGCATATTTTTTGCTGGTTAAAGCTTCATTAATAACAATAGTACCTCTTTTAAATCTTTCAAAATGGGGCATATCTCCATGTTTATATGTCCCATTATCCCAAACAGGCCAGCAATCATCATTGAAAAATATCATTCCTAATATTTTCATATTAGGCGAGATAAATTTCCATTCTACATCTAGCCCTAATTTTTCTAATAAATCATAAGGATCTAGAGGCAATACTTCTTCTAACCTTTTAGGATAAAACCTGTTATTAATATTATTTGCCATAATTTCTAATTGTTCTCTTGAATAAATATAACCCATTTTAAATACACCTACTTTTTACTAATCATTTCTTCAATTATTCTGATCCACTCATCATCTCCTAGGTTAAGATCTTTTGCTTTTCTCAATGCAACTCTAACATTAGAGTTTTCTCTAACATATTCAGTTAAATCTTGAGCAATAGCATCCTTACTTGTAGCAGCGACATCTAATAATTCATTTTTTTCGTCATCGTTCAAATTTAACACTTTAATCATTTTATCAAGGATTTCTTGTGTTGGAGCATTTCTCTTAGATTTCTCAATATCACTCATATATGATGGAGCAATTCCTACCATATCTGCAAATGCCCTTAATGTGATATTTTTTTCTTGTCTTTTTTGTTTAATATACTCGCCAAACACCATATTCCATTACCTCCGTCATCGTTTTTGTCATCGTTTCGTTACCGTTATCGTTTATATAGTGTTCGCTACTACGCTTACACTATAACATTTTTTCCTAGAACTTGTCAATAATTGTATTATAAATATGTTGTTTTTCTTATTTTTTCTCAAAAATACTTGATAGGATATTCAGTGCAAAGGCACATCAAGTAATTAAAATTATAAAGATTTTAGCATTTTATCTATAATAATTCATACAATTCTAGGGTTAGTTAAATTAAGATAAAGATTCATAGTTTTACCTTGTTCTTTATTAAAACCAGACCTCCTTTCTATTTTGACATAATAACTATTTATTGCTATAATAATGGTGAGCTATAAAGAAGACAATTCAGTCCTCTTCGCCTACGTGGAGATCCGGGGGTAGACTGTACCGGTATAGCTCACTTTTTTTTTATAATTAATTGTGATTTGTATTTTTCCATCATCCTAGCTATAAAAGTTGCATAATTTGTTCTTAAATCTTCTCTTCTTTTTTCTTTTCTTATTAATTCTTTTTCTTTTTTCTCTATAGTAACTCCTCCTAACCTGTATATGCTACAAGTTCTTCTTTTGGTTTACAACAGAGTTTTATGAGTGGTTTGAAGATGTTATAAAACATCATAAAAATTTAGAATTGCTGAATGTTTTAAAGGAGCATGTTTATTCTTTCAACAACTCTTTAGCCAATGAAAGAATAAATGAAATTTGCTATAAATCTATTAAATTTTGTCAATTGATTATTCCGCTTTTTTTGAGCCATATGTTTTATTTATGTGAGCAACTAATATTGGCTTTTTGAGCCACCAGTATTTATGAACTGAGCCAGTGATTTTTTCACTGGCTCTATTTATGCAAAGCATTCTTAAATTTGATGTTTATACTTCTTTGAATCTAATAATTCTCTCATATTTATACTGCCAGATTCAATAATAATTATATTATGAACGATACGATCTAAAATAGAATCTGCGTGAGCACCACCACCTAGTCTTGTGTGCCATTCTGTAGTAGGGTATTGCCCCACAAATATAGTTGAAGATTTTCCATAGCGAAGTTCAAATAATTCATAAAGAAATCGTATATCATCTTCAGATAATGAAAATATAAGCCATTCATCAATAACAAGTAATCATAAGAAGCTAATTTATGAAGATTTTTATTCTCTCTATGTAGTATTTTTTCTTCCGCTCTTTTTTGTAACATTTCAGGTAATCTAATTGTGAATGTTTTAATGTCTTTTTTGCAAGCTTCTTTGGCAATTGCACAGGAAAGATATGTCTTACCACTTCCAGTAAAACCTTGAATGACAATATTTGTAGAAGAAGATAAAAAGTTCATTGTACCTAAGAAAAAAGGCTAATTTACTCTAAAAATGAGTATTTTAGCCTTGAAAATGCCTATTTAATGGTCTTTTCGATTTAGTAGTGCGATGCACTCTACATGTTGTGTTCTACTAAACATATCTACTGCATTTATTTCATTTATTTGGTAATCATTTTCTAAGAATAAATATAAATCTCTTTTTAGGGTTTTAGGATCGCATGATATATAGATTACATGCTTAGGCTTTAAGTAGCCTATGGCATTTATAAATTGTTTAGTAGAGCCTTCTCTTGGTGGGTCCATTATTACTACATCTATTTTTTGTCTATCCTTTGCTAGGTGTGTCATAAAGTTAGTGGCATCATCGGCTATAAATTCTATGTTTGAAATGTTATTTATTTTGGCATTGATTTTAGCATCCATTATAGCATTTTTATTAAGTTCTACGCCTATTACCTTTTTTGCGTATTTAGAGGCAAATATGGAGATGGTACCAACCCCACAATAGGCATCTATTACGATGTCATTTTTAGTTATTAGGCCTTTTGATAGGGCCAGATCGTATAATTTTTTCATACCAAGGGTATTAACCTGAAAGAATGATTTGGCAGATATTTTAAATTTGTAATCACCAACATATTCATAAATAAAGCCTGGACCATATAGTATTTTTTCCTTATCACCCATAACTATAGATGTATCACGAGCATTATAGTTTTGTACTATAGTTGTAATTCCTAGCTTTTCTTTGTTTATATCCTTTATAACGTTATTTCTACCTGGAAACATTTCGCCGTTTGTGACTAAAACTAGCATAGCCTCTTTAGAGTTAAAGCCATATCTTACAAATATATGACGAATTGTACCTGTTCTTGTCTTTTCATCATAGGGCATAATTTTGTTTTTAGTTAAGGCTTTGTTAACCTCTTGAATTATTTCATTAGCCTTTTTAGCCTGTAACATGCAGTTATTTACAGTTACTATTTTATGTGAGTATTCTTCATATAGACCACATACTACCTTTTTTGTTTTTGATAGCTTATAGGTCATTTGACATTTATTGCGATAGTGAAGATAATCATACATAGGAACGATAGTAATAGGCTTTTTTAATTTAAATGGCTTAAATAGCTCATTTAAAAAATTTGTTTTTAGCTCGATTTCATAATCGTATGTAATATGCTGAAACTGGCAGCCTCCACATTCATTTTGATAGATACAGCCATCATAAATTCTTTTCTCACTTGGCTTTAATACCTTACTTAAAGAAGGGTATTTACCATTTGTATCTACTAAAATATCCTCATTATTAATAACACCATGGATTAGATAGTCTTTATTATTAATATTAACTTTACAATCAGGTATATATTCAACCTTAATGTTTTTAAATTCCTTTAGCATATTATCCCATCCTTTTACTAAATTATATCAAATATCATTTAATTAAAAAAGGGATAATAACCCCTTTATAATATCTTTGTAGTCCATCCCTCAGCATCTAATACATCAGTAACAATATCTTGATAAAAATCTGGTTCATGGCATACTAAAACAATTGTACCCTTAAATTGCTTTAAGGCCTCCTTAAGGCTTTCTTTTGCTAAAACATCTAGATGATTAGTTGGCTCATCTAATACAAGAGTATTACATTCCTTTAGCATTATTTTACATAATCTAACCTTGGCAGCCTCACCACCAGATAAGACCATCATAAGTGATTCTATCTTTTCCTTAGTTAAGCCACAAGATGCTAAGGCTCCTCTTACCTCAGCATTAGTCATAGCTGGATAGAGATTCCAAATTTCTTCTAAGGCTGTATTTTTAGAATCACTAGCCTCTTGCTCAAAATAGCCATAATGGATATTATAATCAAGCTTTACCTCACCAGAAATTGGTGGAATAATTCCTAATATTGTTTTTAAGAGGGTTGATTTACCTATACCATTAGCACCCTTTATTGCTACCTTTTGCCCACGCTCAATAACAAAGTTTAATTTTTTTGATAATGGTTCATTATAGCCAATAACTAAATCATTACATGAAATAACAAACTTTCCAGAGGCACCACACTCTTTAAATCCAAATGTTGGCTTAATAGCCTCCTTTGCTTTATCAATTATTTCCATTTTGTCTAAAATTCTTTGACGAGACTTAGCTAGGTCAGTTGTAGCAACTCTGGCCTTGTTTTTAGCAATAAATTCCTTTAAATGAGCAATTTCCTTTTGTTGCTTTTCATAGGCCATATTTTGCTGACGCTTTTTTAGCTCATACATTTGCATAAAGCCATCGTAATTACCACTATATCTAGTTAATGTGCCATCCTCCATATGATAAACTACATTAATAACACTATTTAAAAATGGTACATCGTGTGATACTAATATAAAGGCATTTTCATAATTTTCTAAATAAGTTTTTAACCAATTAATTTGAGCCTCATCTAAAAAGTTAGTTGGCTCATCTAATATCAAAATTGTTGGTTTAGCAAGCAATAGCTTAGTTAGTAAAACCTTAGAGCGTTGTCCACCACTTAGATTAGAAACATCATGATCTAGACCGATTTCCATTAGTCCTAAACCATTAGCTACTGACTCAATTGTCGCATCAAGAGTATAAAAGCCTGATGATTCTAATTCTGATTGAATCTCACCTGTATCCTGTAGATATTCATTCATTTCCTCTTCACTGCAATCACACATTTTTTCATACAGGCTATTCATTTCAGCCTCTAGGTCATACATATGTTTAAATGCCTCACGCAAAACCTCACGGATACTCTTACCAGGAGTTAAGGTTGAATATTGATCTAGATATCCTGTAGTTATTCTCTTACACCATTCAATTTTACCCTCATCTGGAGTTAATGAACCAGTAATCATTTTTATGAATGTTGATTTTCCCTCACCATTTAAACCAACAAGACCAATATGCTCACCCTTTTGCATAACAAAAGAGGCATTTTCTAAAATAACCCTATTTCCAAAGGAAAATGATACATTACTACACTTTAAAACACTCATAGCTTTACTCCTTTTATAATTTAACATTATAATATATATCATAAATAGTTTTAAATTAAAAGACAAACATAATAAAAAATTGACTAGCAAACGTTTTTTTGGTATAATTTTTCTAAATATAGTTATAAAAGGGGTATGAGTAGTATGAAAGGTTTTACAAAGTATCAAAGAGGATATTTTATGCCACCGGTTGAATGCTTAAACTGGGTGAAAAAAGAATATATTGATAAAGCTCCTATATGGTGTAGTGTCGATTTAAGAGATGGTAATCAATCATTAATTAAGCCTATGTCATTAGATCAAAAAATTGAATTTTTTAAGTTACTAGTTAAAATTGGCTTTAAAGAAATTGAAGTAGGATTTCCTGCCGCTTCTGAAACAGAATATGAATTTTTAAGAGCACTAATAGATCAAGAATTAATACCTGATGATGTAACCATCCAGGTCTTAACTCAGGCAAGACCTCACATTATTAAAAAAACATTCCAGGCTTTAGAGGGCTGTAAAAAGGCTGTCGTACATTTATATAACTCTACTTCCTTAGCACAAAGAGTACAGGTATTTAAAAAATCTAAAGAGGAAATTTTACAAATAGCAATTGATGGTGCTAAGCTATTAGTTGAATATGCTAAAGAAACTAAAGGAAATTTCCAATTTGAATATTCTCCTGAAAGCTTTACAGGTACAGAAATGGAATATGCTTTAGAGGTTTGTAATGCTGTCATAGATGTATTTAAGCCAACTAAAGAAAATAAATTAATTATTAATCTTCCAGCAACTGTAGAAATGTCACTTCCTCATGTTTATGCTCAACAGGTTGAATATATGTCTACCCATATGAAAAATAGAGAGGCATTAATCGTATCCCTACATCCACATAATGATAGAGGTACTGCCATTGCTGATTCAGAACTAGGCCTACTAGCTGGTGCTAATAGAATTGAAGGTACCCTATTTGGTAATGGTGAAAGAACAGGTAATGTCGATATCATTACCCTAGCCCTTAATATGTATACTCATGGTGTTGATCCACTTCTAGATTTTTCAGATATACCACAAATTATAAAGCTTTATGAAAGCGTAACTGAAATGAAGGTTTATGACCGTCAACCATATTCAGGTAAATTTGTTTTTGCTGCTTTTTCTGGTTCTCATCAGGATGCCATATCAAAGGGTATGAAATATCATAAGCATGATACATCTGGAATTTGGAATATTCCATATTTACCAATTGATCCTAAGGATTTAAACAGAGAATATTCAGCCGATGTAATTAGAATTAATTCTCAATCTGGTAAGGGTGGAATTTGCTATATTTTAGAGACAAACTTCGGACTTGATATTCCAGCTAAGATGCGTGAGACAGTTGGCTATATTGTAAAGGATGTTTCTGATAAAAATCATAAGGAGCTTACTCCTAGTGATGTTCAATCTATATTTGTTGATAATTTTGTTAATTTAAAAACACCTCTTGAGCTTAATGAATATCATTTTATTAGAGAATCTGATATTTTCAAGGTTATGCTATCAATCAACTACAATGGCAATCGAATCGATCATTTAGCAGAGGGTAGTGGTAGATTAGATGCTGTAAGTAATGCTCTTAAACAAACACTTCATTTAGATTATAATCTAACAAATTATTTTGAGCATTCTCTAGACTCATCATCTAAGGCTGAGGCAGCTGCCTATGTTTCAATCAAATTAAAGGATAAAGAATATTGGGGCTGTGGTATTGATGATGATATCATTTGTGCTTCTATTCACGCCCTTGTATCAGCTATTAATAATGCTTTAAAATAATAAAAATTGCAGGTTTAACCTGCATTTTTTTATTTTATATCGCTAAATAATAATACATTATTGAAATCAGGCTTTAATTGTTTAGCCTCCATCTTTTTAACGATTTCTACTACCTTATCATTATATGGTGTAGCAACATTACATTTTTTACCCATATCAGAAATTACCTTGTTAATAGAATCAATTTCACAAGGTAAGCCCTTTTGAATATCTTGAAGCATACTTGCCTTTAAAAGGGCATGTTTTTTTATAGCAAGAGGAATTATCATAAAGCTTAACCATTTTTTTAGCTTACCATTATAATCTAATAGATTAACTACATCCTTACCTTGAATTGGTTCTATTTTTATTTTAGATGCCTTAGCTACCTCTATACATTCTTTAATAATGTTTTGAATTATTCTACGGCTTTTCTTATTCTTACTAACCTCACCAAAGGTTGCCCCACACACAGTACTCATTCCACTAAAGGCACTATTTATTAATAGCTTAACATATCTTGCCCCTATAAAGTTTTCTTCTGCTGTAACATTACCAATAATGCTTAAAATTCTTTTAATTTCTTCAAAATGCTCATCATGATAGCCACTTAAATTACCGACACTAAAGGTCATACTTTCCTTAGTATTTTCACTTGTAAGCTCACTTACACCATAATCTAAGCGTGTTGCGCCAAAGCCTACTGCTGCCCCATAAGCTCTTTTTTCACCGATTACAGATGCTAAATCCAACTCGGGAAGACCATTTTGCATTGTACATATAACACCATCTTCCTTAAGAAGGCCTTTAAGCTTATTAATAGTATTAAGATTATCAATTTGTTTTGTAAACATAAAAATAATATCATATTTTTCATTACAATTAGTATCTAAAATAACGTTTACCTTTTGGACTAAATTAAGTGTACCCACAATTTTTATACCATTTTCCTTAATGGCATTAACACTTTTAATATTTCTATCTACTAAGTCAAATTCTTCATTATTCTTTTTTAAAATTGCTGAAGCAACTAATCCTAAAGAGCCTGCTCCATAAATTGCATATTTCATACTTTCACCTCTAACAATAGATATTATACTATTAAATAGATTTTAAGCAAGCATTTTATATCAATTTATGATATTTTTTAATAAAGAACAAAAGTGAAAAATAAATTTTTCACCTCATGAGGCCATTCGGCCTCTTTTT
>ERZ1643246.4152-NODE-4152-length-11710-cov-5.660832_pt1 | contig 11710 bp, 9 predicted proteins | sample MGYA00579265_ERZ1643246 | MGnify/ENA primary metagenome ERZ1643246 (study PRJEB29033, sample SAMEA4952261) | chicken gut metagenome | biome: Broiler Chicken; feature: Gastrointestinal Tract; material: Caecum | place: Ireland | collected 2018 | study: Broiler...
TCCGCATCCGAAGCTTTGCATTTCTTGAACAGGTCGTCCGGATGCAGGAAGGACAACGCTCATAAAGACGATCAAGATCCGGCAGAAACGACTGTCAAATTTATGGACAAACGGGCAAAAAAATGGTATATATAATATTATCTATCCGTTTGCCCTTTTTATGCTGCGCAAATGGGCAGAGAAATGAGAAGATACATGGAAAGGGGCGTTTTTTGTGAGCGAAAAAACATTCGATACGATCGTTTCACACATGAAGAACTCGGGCTTTGTCTTTCAGGGCTCCGAGATCTACGGCGGCTTGTCCAATACGTGGGATTATGGTCCGCTGGGCATCGAATTCAAGGATAATGTGAAAAAGGCATGGTGGAAGCGTTTCATACAGGAGGATCCAAACAATGTGGGCATTCAGAGCGCGATCCTCATGAACCCGAAGGTATGGGAGGCCAGCGGTCATGTCGGCGGCTTCAGCGATCCGCTGATGGACTGCAAGCAGTGCAAGACCCGTCATCGTGCGGATCAGCTGATCGAGAATGCCAGCGGAGGGACGGTCAATCCCGGCGGCTGGTCCAATGAAGAGATGATGGACTACATCCGTGAGCATCACATCGCCTGTCCCAACTGCGGTGCGCATGATTTTACCGACATCCGTCAGTTCAATCTGATGTTCAAGACCTTCCAGGGTGTCGTGGAGGATGCGAAGAGCACGATCTATCTGCGTCCGGAGACAGCACAGGGAATGTTTGTCAACTTTAAGAACGTGCAGCGTTCCATGCGTAAAAAGCTGCCGTTTGGCATCGGGCAGATCGGAAAGAGCTTCCGCAACGAGATCACGCCGGGCAACTTCATCTTCCGTACACGTGAGTTTGAACAGATGGAGCTGGAGTTCTTTACCCGTCCGGGCGAGGATCTGAAATGGTATGAATATTATAAGGCATACTGCCTGCAGTTTTTGGAAGATCTGGGCATTTCTAAAGAACATCTGCGGCTGCGGGAACATTCCAAAGAAGAGCTGGCCCATTATTCCAACGGTACCAGCGACATCGAGTACAACTTTGGAGCGCCGATCGGCTGGGGCGAGCTGTGGGGCATTGCGGACCGTACGGATTACGATCTGAAGGCACACATGAACACGAGCAAGCAGAGCCTGGAATACTTTGACCAGGAGAGCGGGGAAAAGTTCGTTCCATACTGCATCGAGCCAAGCGTTGGCGTCGAGCGCATGATGCTGGCACTGATGTATGAAGCATATGAGGAACAGCAGCTGGAAAAGGATACGCGCATCGTCCTGCATCTGCATCCGTATCTGGCACCGATCAAGGCCTGTGTATTGCCGCTGAGCAAGAAGCTGAGCGAAGAGGCAATGGAGGTCTATCGCCGTCTTTCTAAATTTGCAAACTGCGAATACGATGAGGCCGGCAGCATCGGCAAGCGCTATCGCCGTCAGGATGCAATCGGGACACCGTTCTGTGTGACGGTCGACTTTGAAACACAGCAGGATCGCTGTGTGACCATCCGTCATCGTGATTCGATGGAACAGGTGCGCATCCCGCTCGATCAGCTGGAGGAATACATCACTTCACGAATCGGCTTTTAAAGGAGCCTGCCATGGCGCGTTTGAGTGAACAGGAAATCGCGCTGGTACGCTCGCGTGCCAGCATCGTCGATGTGATCTCACATTACATTTCTCTCAGCAAAAAAGGGAGGAACTATGTGGCCCTGTGCCCGTTTCACGATGATCACAACCCGTCGATGAGCATCTCAGAGGACAAGCAGATCTATAAATGCTTTGTCTGTGGTGCCGGCGGCAATGTGTTCACCTTCGTATCCAATTATGAAAAGATCTCTTTTCTGGAAGCGGTCTATAAGGTGGCGGAATATACCGGCATCACGCTGAGCGCCCCTCTGGAACAGACCAGCACACAGCGCATCGATCCGCATATTGCCGATCTTTACCGGCTGATGAAGGAGATGATCCAGTATGCGCAGTATGAACTGGATACGGAAGACGGTCAGCACGCAAAGCAGTATTTGCAGAAGCGTTCGCTGAGCGAAGAGATTATAAAAAAGTTCGAAATTGGGTACAATCCTCATGAGGACAGCGTTTATCAGTATCTGCACGCAAAGGCGTTCAGCGATGCGGATATGGTGGAATGCGGTGTCGCCAATCTGTTTGGATCACGGATGATGGATCGCTTTGCCAACCGGATCCTGATCCCGATCCACGATGCCTATGGCAATCCGGTCGGTTTTACCGCAAGACGGCTGGATGATCGCTCACAGGAGGCAAAATACATCAATACGGCCGAAACGACCATCTATCAGAAAGGAAAGCTGCTGTTCAACTATCATCGCGTCAAAGAGGCGGTGAAACATGAAAAGCGGGTCTTTCTGGCGGAGGGCGCGATGGATGTGCTCGCTTTTGAAAAGGCGGACATGCATACGGCGCTGGCGACGCTGGGCACTTCCTGCACGAAAGAGCAGCTGCAGCTGCTGAAGGCGCTGCATGCCCCGATCACGATCTGTTATGACGGTGATGCGGCCGGACAGAACGCCACTTATAAATTTGCCAAGCAGGCCGTGGCGGCCGGGATTCCCATCGAGATCGTAAACAACACGACCGGCCTTGATCCGGATGAGATCGTGGATACGTATGGCAAACAGGAACTGCGTTCTCTGTGTGAGAAGACGATTTCGTTTATCGATTTTCTCTTTGCCTACCTGCAAAAACGCTACAACCTGGAGAATTACACCCAGAAGAAAGAATATGCGATGGAGATCGCTCAGGAGATCGCACGCGTATCCGATGCGTTTGAACGAAAGAACTACTATCTTCGTCTGAAGGAGCTGTCCGGCTTTGACATGGAGATCTCACAGGAAACATTGCAACAGCCGGAAAAGAAAGTGTCTCATCCGAAGCGAAGCTATCTTCGACTGCCGAAGAGCGGTCGGGAGCGCGCAGAGTATGAGATCCTTTCACAGATGCTCCTGGGGGTCAGCGCGGTGGACCTTTTCAAGGAAGAACTTGGTTTTTTTAAAGATGACGACAGTAACAAACTAGCTATGTATATCATTGATTATTATCGCACTCATGACATCCTTTCGGTATCCGAGCTCTATGATCAGATTGCGGAAGGAAGGGTGCGGGATCTGCTTTTGAGTGTTACGCAGTGGGAACTGGCCGCTCCCGGCGTGGAGCAGGCAGTCCTGCGGGAGGCCATCGGCAAGGTGAAGGCATGCATTCTGGAGGATAAGATCCAGGCCTTGAATGAAAAGGCGAAAAACGCAAATGATCCGATCACGAAGGCGGCCGTCGCCATGGAGAAGAACCGGCTGATCGCAGAGCGCAACGAGTTGATCCATAAGGAAGGAAGTAGATAGAATGAGCACAAAAAAAGCACAGGGTGGAAAGCTTTACAAGACGTTGGATGAAATCAAAGAGGAACTTCTGGCGTCCATGGAAAACGAAGACACGGTCGTTACACAGAAGGAACTGATGGATTCGATCGACCATCTGGATCTCAGCGACAAAGATGTGGATGACCTGTTTCAGTGGTGCGAAGACCACGACATCGCTTTTGCGGATGGCGAAGAGGACGATGAGGATCTGCTGCTGGATGTCGACGATGATGACGAGGTCCTCTCGGCAGACGACAGCCTGGATTTTGATGATGAGGACAGTGATCATGCGCTGGCGAACGAACTGGAGAACCTGGAACAGTCGTTTGCGAATACCTCGCATACCAAGATCAATGATCCGGTCAAGATGTACCTCAAGGAGATCGGACGAGTGGATCTGCTGGATCCAAAGGATGAGCCGGAGATCGCCCGCCGCATCCAGGCCGGTGATGAAGAAGCGAAAAAGATGCTCATTGCGGCCAACCTCCGTCTGGTCGTTTCCATCGCTAAAAAATATGTCGGCCGCGGTATGCTGTTTCTGGATCTGATCCAGGAAGGAAACATGGGTCTGGTCAAGGCGGTCGAGAAATTTGATTACACGAAGGGATTTAAGTTCTCTACTTACGCAACCTGGTGGATCCGTCAGGCAATCACCCGTGCCATCGCCGATCAGGCGCGTACGATCCGAATCCCGGTACATATGGTCGAAACGATCAACAAGCTGACGCGTATCCAGCGACAGCTGGTACAGGATCTGGGACGTGATCCGACTGCTGAGGAAATTGCGGAGAAGATGGAGAACATCACGCCGGAAAAAGTGCGTGAGATCCAGAAGATCGCTCTGGAGCCGGTATCGCTGGAAACGCCGATCGGTGAAGAGGATGATTCTCATCTGGGCGATTTCATCGAGGACAAGGAAACGCTGTCCCCGGATGAATATGCCAACAATCAGTTACTGAAGGATGAGATCAACACCGTGCTGCAGGGGCTGACCGAGCGAGAGGAGAAAGTGCTCCGTCTTCGTTTCGGCTTGCTGGATGGCCGTACGCGCACGCTGGAAGAGGTCGGCAAGGAATTTAACGTCACGCGCGAGCGCATCCGTCAGATCGAGGCCAAGGCGTTGCGCAAGCTGAAGCACCCGACCCGTTCCAAGCGGCTGAAGGACTTTGTCGACAAGCCATAATGGTGCGTCTGGGAAAACGGCTGCAGTGCATTCATGACCTGGTCGATCCCGGCAGCGTCGTCGCAGACATCGGCTGTGACCATGCGCTGCTGAGCATTGCCCTGATCGAAAGCAAAAGGGCCTGCTTCTGTTATGCCTGCGATGTTGCCGAGGGACCGCTGGAACGGGCAAAGGCGGCGATCGTGCAGGCGGGGCTGGAGGATGTGATCAAACCGCTGCTCAATGACGGCATCTGTGGTCTGCCGCAGACGATCGATACGATCATCATCGCCGGGATGGGCTTTGAAACGATCCGCAGGATCCTGCTGGAGGGAAGGGAACTCTGGGGAGAGGAACGCACCTTCTTGCTGGCCAGTCATACCGATGTCGAAGAGCTGCGTCAGTTTCTGAATGAACAGCACTTTGTCATCGATGAAGAGCGCATCGTCTTTGAGCGGCATTATTACCAGATTATAAAAGCCCATCATGATCCACAGGCGAAAAAGATGGGCGCTGATGAACTGCTTTTTGGCGTACATACGAAAAAGGAAGCACTCTTTGTGCCTTACTGGCAGAAAGAACTGTCAAAATGTGAAACGATCCTGCAGCGGATGCCATCGACGCATGAACGTTATGCACCACTGAAAGAGCGAAGTGAGCGAATCCGGGACATGCTGCAGCGACATGAGAAAACAGCGGACGAATGATCCGCTGTTTTTGTCATTTTGGGCAGGGACAGCATCGTGCTGTATAGAAACTGCATGTCATCCGATCATCTCGCTGATGATGATGGAGGGCAGCGGCCGTCCCTCTTCCCAGTGTTCCAGCGTGTCGATGACCTGATTGGTCAGATAGGTGGGGGTGCTGGCACCGCTGGTGACTGCTACGCAGCGACAGTCCTCGAGCTGCCGGGCCTCGATGCCGTATACATCATCGATCAGATAGACATGTGGGATCCCCTGTTCCTTTCCGATCTGAGCCAGACGTTTGGAATTGTTGGAATGACGGTCGCCGACCACATAGAGCACATCGATCTGCCGGTCCTTCAGATCGGCGATGGCCTGCTGGCGGATGCGGGTCGCATTGCAGATCTCCTCACTGAATCGTGCATCCGGATAAGTGAGGCGGATCTGTTCAAAGATGCGTTCGACATCGAAGATCGACATCGTCGTCTGATTGGTGACGAAGATCTGCTGGGTCAGACCGGCGGGAATATCCTGTGGACAGGTGATGAGATGCACCTGTTCTCCCAGTGCGCAGACCGCTTCTGCCTCCGGGTGGTGGCGTTTGCCGATGTAGAGGATCGCCTCTCCCTGTTCGATGTGCGAGCGGACGAGGTTTTGTGTCTTGACGACATCCGGACAGCTGGCATCCACACAGATCAGTCCTTTTTCCTGTGCCTTCCGCTTGACGGCATCGCTGATGCCGTGGGCGGTGAAGATGACGATGCCCTCCGATATCTCATCCAGCAGCTCCAGTCGGCTTTTGGTGCTGTCCTCTACGGTGGTGATGCCTTTTTCTTCCAGCGCTTTTTTTACATATGCGTTGTGAACGAGCATGCCCAGCACGGTGATGGGACGATCCGGATGATCCAGCGCACACTGGCGGGCGATGGAGATCGCACGGATGACTCCTTTGCAGTATCCTCTCGGACGGACCTTGATGACCTTCATATCACTTCAACTCCATTCGTTCCTATTATGGCATAATCCGGCGGAAAGCTCAACAAGAGGGAGTTCTTCAAAATGGGGAAAAAGGTTTTGAAAACAGTGGAATATCATGTATAATAAATGCGTTTGAAGGAGGCGACAGCAATGGAAATCAACCGTTTACCGAAACGCAGTGCCGCACTGGCCGCACTGGAAGGATTTCGTCATCTGACACCGATTCAGGAACAAGTGATCCCTTTGGCGTTAAAGGGAAGAGATATCATCGGTATTTCCGATACGGGTACCGGCAAGACGCATGCTTTTCTGATGCCGATCTTGGAGATGGTGGACATCGACAGGCAGGAGGTGCAGGCCGTGATCACCGCACCGACCAGAGAGCTGGCCATGCAGATCTATCAGCGGGCAGAGGCACTTTGCCGTGTGGAGGAACAGCTGGTCATCCGCCTGATCAGTGGCGGCATCGAAAAGAGCCGCATGAACGAACAGCTGAAGAAACAGCCGCATATCGTCATCGGTACGCCGGGGCGCATCCGCGATCTGTTTCTGAACGATCAGACGCTTCGTTGCGATACGGCACGGATCCTGGTCGTCGATGAGGCGGATATGACACTGGAGTTTGGCTTTCTCGAGGATGTGGATCAGATCGCCGGCCGTATGGGAAGTGACCTGCAGATGATGAGCTTCAGTGCGACGATCCCCAATGGTCTGAAACCATTTCTGAAAAAATACATGAAACAGCCGCAGACGGTGCAGATCGAAAGCAGCGAACACTTTCAGCCGCAGATCCGACACGTACTGGTGCCTTGCCGCCATATGAGCTATACGCAGAAGCTGATGGAGGTCCTGAAGGGGATCCAGCCTTATGTCTGTCTGATCTTTGCCAACACGCGGCTGATGGCGGCCCAGACGGCAGAAGCGATGCGTGCAGAGGGCTATGGCGTGGTGGAGCTGCACGGTGATCTGACGGCCCGGGAGCGCACACGGGCCTTGAAGGAACTGCAGCAGCAGAGCAAGAGCTATGTCGTTGCGACCGACATCGCAGCCCGCGGCATCGATATCGAGGGGATCACCCATGTCATCTCGCTGGGATTCCCGAAAGAGCTGGACTTCTACATCCATCGCAGCGGACGTACCGGTCGCGCCGGCCGTGACGGCGTCTGCTATGCGCTTTACCGTGCGGAGGATGATGCGATGATCCGTACCCTGGAGAAGAACGGCATCCACTTTGAGCATCAAAACATCCGCGGCGGACAATGGGTGACGCTGAAAGAACTGCATGCCGTGCGTGTGAAGAAGAACGATCCGCTGGAACAGGAGATCAGCAAGATCGTGAAGAAAAAGAAGACGAAGGTCAAACCGAATTATAAGAAAAAACAGAAGCAGCAGATCGAAACGCTGCGTCGTCGGGCCCGTCGGGAGATGATCCGGGAGGATATCCGCCGTCAGCAGAAAGAGCGCGCAAAAGAGAAGATGCGCCAGCAGCGGGAGGAGGAAGAACGATGATCATCGGATCCCATGTTTCCATGTCTGCACCGGATTATCTGCTGCAGGCATTTCGGGAAGCGAACGGCTATCAGGCAAATGCGTGCATGATCTATACCGGTGCACCGCAGAATACCCGGCGCACGGCAGTGGAGAAGCTGAAGGTCGAAGAGGCGATCGCCTATGGCAGTGAGCACGAACTGCCGATCGAGCATGTCATCGTGCATGCACCCTATATCATCAACCTCGCCAACACTCTGAAACCGGAAACGTATGAGCTGGCCGTAGATTTTCTGCGGCAGGAGCTGGTGCGTGTCAGTCAGATCGGTGCCGGCATCCTCGTGCTGCATCCGGGTTCCCATGTGCAGGCCGGAGAAGAGGCTGGTCTGGCGCAGATCGTAAAGGGGCTGGATGAGGCGATGGAGGGGATGGACCCTTCGATCCACATCGCATTGGAAACGATGGCCGGAAAGGGCAGCGAACTGGGCTATCGCTTTGAACAGCTGGCTTATCTGATCACACATACAAAGCATGGGAACCAGCTGGGTGTCTGCATGGATACCTGTCATATGCACGATGCCGGTTATGATGTCCACGCATTCGATGAGCTGCTGACCCAGTTTGATCAGATCATCGGGCTGGACCGGCTGTATTGTGTGCATGTCAACGATTCCAAAAACGGGCAGGGCGCCCGCAAGGACCGACATGCGAACATCGGATTTGGTGAGATCGGCTTTGAAACGCTGAATCGCATCGTCCATCATCCGGCGTTGGCATCGGTCGTAAAGATACTGGAAACGCCATATGTGGACGGTCATGCGCCGTACGGTCAGGAGATCGCCATGTTGAAAGAGGGACGCTTTGATGCGGACCTGCTGGAAAAGATCAGGGAGGAACGATGATATGAAAAAAATATGTGCCTGTTTCTGCGCGTTGTTCTTGTTATGCGCCTGCGGGGGAGGAGAGCCGCATCTGCTGCAGCTGGATGATGTGCAGGAGGGCGATACGTTAGCAATCATGGAAACCGATTTCGGCGAGATCACGATCCGTCTGTTTCCGGAGGAAGCGCCGAAAGCCGTCGAGAATTTTACGACCCACGCCGAAGAAGGATATTATGATGGTCTGACCTTTCATCGCGTGATCAACGGATTTATGATCCAGGGCGGCGATCCGGCCGGCGATGGCAGCGGCGGTGAGAGCATCTGGGGCGGAACATTCGAAGATGAGTTCAGTGATCAGCTCTACAATTTCAACGGCGCGCTGAGCATGGCAAACCGAGGAGAGGATACCAATGGTTCTCAGTTCTTCATCGTTCAGCAGCAGGATGGTTCGCAATATGGAGACGAGACGATGGATGCCAACTATGAGTATCCTTCCAATGTCGTCGATCAGTATCAGAAAGTAGGCGGTACGCCATGGCTGGATGGGGTACACACCGTGTTTGGACAGGTCGTGGACGGCATGGATGTCGTCAATGCGATCGCATCCGTACGGGTCGATGAGAACTCAAAGCCGTTGGAGGATGTCGTGATCCATACGATCCGCATCGAAACGGCAGATGCACAGCGGGCGGCAGAGCTCAACGCCTGATATCCACACCGAAAAGAGATCAAAAAAAGCAGAGAGGCATGTGAGGTGCATCTCTGCTTTTTGACTGCATCAGAATGCGAGGATCTCTTCTTTCAGACGTTCGACGATGCGATCCTGCGGAAGTTTTTCGATGATCTCTCCGCGGCGGATCAGCAGGCCCTCCTTGCGCCCGCCGGCAATCGCGATGTCCGCATGACGGGCTTCTCCCGGGCCGTTGACGACACAGCCCATGATGGCCACGGTCACATCTTTGTTGATCGTGGAAAGAAAAGCTTCGATCTCGTTGACGACCGGCTGCATGTCCCATGCGGTGCGTCCGCAGGTCGGACAGGCGATGAGGTTGGGGACATGATCGATCAGACGGCAGCATTTCAGCAGCTGGCGGACGATCGGCAGTTCGTCACAGGGATCGCCGTTTACGCTGATGCGGATCGTATCGCCGATCCCTTCGTTGAGCAGGGTGCCCAGCGCCATCGAGCTTTTGACCGCACTGCTCATCCTCGTGCCGGCTTCGGTCACGCCCAGATGCAGCGGATAGGGGAACTGTGCGGCAGCGAGTCGGTATGCCTCGATGCACAGCAGCGGATCGCTGGACTTAAAGGAGAGCACGATGTCATGAAAGTCCATCGACTCCAGGATATCGACATGACGGCGGGCACTTTCCATCATGCCCTGTGCGGTCACCTTTCCATAGGCATCATGGATGTCTTTTTCCAGAGAACCGCTGTTGATGCCGATGCGGATCGGAATGTGATGTGCTTTGCAGGCGTTGACGACGGCCTCCACATTTTCTCTTTTCCCGATATTGCCAGGATTCAGACGGATCTTGTCGATCCCGGCCTCGATGGCAGCCAGCGCCAGCCGATAGTCAAAGTGGATGTCCGCCACTAGCGGGATCTGTGTAGCGGCCTTGATCGCTGTGATGGCGGCCGCATCTTCCATATCCATGATCGACATGCGCACGATCTCACACCCTCCGGCCTGCAGCCGGCGGATCTGCTCGATCGTCGCTTGTACATCTTTGGTCGGCGTGTTGCACATCGACTGGACGATCACTTTGTTTTGTCCGCCGATCGTGACATTGCCGACCTGTACGCTTCGTGTCTGTGTTCTTTTCATCTGTATCACCTTCCTCCTCATTATAAACAAAAGCAGGTAACTTTACAATGGCGCAGGATATGTGAACATCGGCTGATTTTCTTACTTTTTTCGGGGTTTGCTGGTAATTGAGCCACACTTTGTATTATAATGATAGCCAAGGTGGTGCAGCTATGATTCCCAATCCTTTTCGTAAATTTGATCTAGATAAGATGAGACGTTCCAGCGATCAGCTGAATCAGTCGATGGATTATGCCAATGAGGTATCCAAGCGTCTGATCATCTTCGCTGTCATCATCTGCATTTTATTCAGCGTTGTTTTTGTGCGCCTTTTTCAGATCCAGGTGCTCAGTCATGACGAATATACGGAGAAGATGGAGTCGTACAACACGACGACGCAGTCTTCTTCGACGCCGAGAGGGCAGATCTATGACCGAAACGGCAAGGTCATCGCTGCCACGGTCGTTTCTCACAACATCATCTATACGCAGCCGGAGGAGATCACCACAGAGGAGCGCTGGGAGCTGGCCAAGCAGTTTGCGGCAGCTTTTGACGTGGATGACAATGAGATCACCACGGCGCAGCGCAAAGATCTGTACATATTCAAACACATGCTGCTGGATGTGTCCGATCCTTCCTATGCCTGCAATGATCTGCTGACCGAGGAAGAACTGATCGCTTATCAGAACGGCTCCTGGGGCGATGAGGCGGAGAGCCGCCGGACGGAACTGCTGCATGAGCGGATCACGGATGATATGATGAACGAGTCGATCAGCGATGAAGAGGAGGCCGGCTATGTCGTATATGCCCGCATGGTCAGCGGAACGAGCGGACAGAGCAAGACGATCCTAGAAGATGTCGATGACGATACCGTTGCCTATCTGGTGGAGCACAAGGGGGACTTTCCAGGCTTTGATGTCGATCTGGGCTCCTGGAAGAGGGAGTATCCGTATGGCGATACGCTGCGGGACGTGCTGGGAAACGTAACGACGAGCACCCAGGGCGTTCCTGCCGAACTGGTCGACTATTATCAGGCTCTGGGCTATCCGCTGAATGCGCGGGTCGGAAGCTCCGGTCTGGAATATCAGTATGAGGGACTGCTGAGCGGTACGCGAAAGGTTTCCAGCATTGAATATGATGAGGACGGGAATGCGATCATCAACGATGATACATCCGGTAAAAAAGGGTATGACATCTACCTGACGATCGATATCGATCTGCAGCAGCGATTGGATGAAGTGGTGAAGGAAACCCTGGAAAGTGCCGCTGACAATCCATATCGTCAGGATTTTACGACGTTGTTCGTCTGTCT
>ERZ1643246.4154-NODE-4154-length-11708-cov-8.541148_pt1 | contig 11708 bp, 16 predicted proteins | sample MGYA00579265_ERZ1643246 | MGnify/ENA primary metagenome ERZ1643246 (study PRJEB29033, sample SAMEA4952261) | chicken gut metagenome | biome: Broiler Chicken; feature: Gastrointestinal Tract; material: Caecum | place: Ireland | collected 2018 | study: Broiler...
GAAGGTATCCTGCATCTGGGACCAAGTCATGGCGTCCAGTTTTTTGCAGGTGTCCGCGGCAAAGATGTAGCAGTGCTTGCACCGCTGGTCGCATGCGTCGGTGATGTGCCACTGAAACGCAAAGTATTCCATCTCCAGTTACCTCCTGATCGTTTGTTCTTTGAGAAGGGGGCGCATTTCCCAAAACACGGAGCAGACTCCGTCCCTTGGGAAGTGCGCCCCCGCGGGCTGCCCCGCGGGGGGCAGGCGCTTACTTCTTGTCGCCGGCGCCGCAGGCGCTTCCGCAGGCGGTGGGCTTGGGGTCAGCGGCTCCGCAGGCCGAGGACGGCTCGGCGGGCTTGTCCCCGGCGCCGCAGGCGCTCCCACAGGCGGAAGACGCCTTGGCCTCAGTCTTGCGGCTCCAGCCAAACAGATTTTTCAGTGCCATGATCAGTTCCTCCTTGGATCTTGTTTTGCGATCAGGCATCTGCCTGATCCTTGCCCACAGTATATCGGTCGGAAAAGCTCGCCACAAGTACGCACTTTTTTATGACTCAGTCACTTTTTTGTAACTTCTTGACCGGCCGGGGCCCGGATACTATAATAGATTGAAAATCGGCGGATCCATCTGAAAAGGAGGTCTCCCCAGGCTGACAAAAGAGGAAATGCCCGCCTGTCCGGTGGCGACCACAGTAGCACTGGTCGGCAGCAAGTGGAAGCTTCTGATCCTCCGCAATCTGCTGGCCCGGCCCTGGCGGTTCAATGAGATGAAGAAAAGTCTGGATGGGATCAGTCAGAAGGTCCTCTCCGACAGCCTGCGGTCCCTGGAGGAGGACGGGATCGTCACCCGGACGGTCTACCCGGAGGTCCCGCCCCGGGTGGAGTACTCCCTGAGCGAGCTGGGTGAGTCCATGCGTCCGATCATTTCCGCCATGGAACAGTGGGGGCGCGACTATCAGGAGCTGGTGCAGGGCAAAGGCCCTTCCCGTTGACCGCTCCGCAGGTCTCTTCCGGCAGTGCTCGACAGCGGCGTGGCCGTATGCTACAATGTCTGCAGAAGCGCCCAAGCCGCAAATGCCCTGTGCGGGGCGGAGACTTGGAAAGGAGGTCATTGGGCTTGATGGAAATCAAAAGGATCGATCCGGAAAAACGGCTGTCGTTTCAGGAGCTCATGCAGCTGTATCTATACAGCGCCATCCGTTCAGGCACCGGGAAGCTGCCGGAATACCGGTCGTGGCGGCTCACGGAGGGCCTGATCCGCGCCTTCAACCAGGAGGAGCGCAGCGTCCTCCAGAACAGACTGGACGCGCTGCTGCGGCAGGATCCCGGTCCGGTCGCCGCGCTCCGCCGCACATACGAGGCGCAGCCCTGGGAGGTCGAGAAGCCCGTGATCTGGGACGACCGCAGCAAGAGCAACTACTACATCTCCAATCTGGAGGACTCTCATCGCTTCGAGGTATATGCCGAGTGGGTTTTCCGGCAGTACGGCATCGATATCGGGCTGTTCTACGGCAGGCAGCAGCAATATGAGGTCGGCGAGACGAGGGCCGGCATCGAGATCAAACACGACAAGAGGTCCCAGGAAACCGGGAATTACTACTTTGAGTACATGGAGCGCCTCACCGCCCAGGGGAGCTGGGTGGTGAGCGGCCTTTTGAAAAAGGACAACACCCGCTACTACTTCTACGGGGTGATCGGCGACTATCTGATCCTCCCCAAGGACCGCCTGATGGACTACTACCGGCGCATCGTTCTGGAAAACGATCCACCTGCCGGCTGCCGCAAGGCGGAGGCCCTGAGAGGGACGTCGAAGGGATTCCTCCTGCCCAGGGCGGAGGCCGTCAAGATCAGTCTGCCCATCGCCCAGGTCGCCCAGGCCCTGCGCAGTCAGACGTCCTGATGTCTCTGCACACCGCCCGGAGCCGTCCGGCAAAAAAATACGCCCCCGGCTGCCTGGATATCCAGGCAGCCGGGGGCGTTCTGCTGTATAGATGGGCCAGGCCACAGACGCGGACAGAGGCAAACGGCGATGCATCGTCCATCCCCTCCCTGTCGCCCTTCCGTGCGCGGCATCTGCCGTCTCCGTGATCTCATCACGGTCCGGCGCATCGATCTGCGGTATAATGGACCCACTTGATTTTGGGGGAGGCATTGTATGAATTCCGTGAAAAAGCGGCGCAGAGCCGTGGTGGATCCATCGGCCTGCGTGGCCTGCGGCTGCTGTGTGAAGGTCTGTCCGCTGCAGGCCATCGAGGTCGTCCGGGGCATCACGGCCCAGGTCCGGCAGGAGAAATGCGTAGGCTGCGGGAAGTGCGCCAGAGAGTGCCCGGCCAGCGTCATCGTGATCCGGGAGGTGGAGGCATGAGGAAGCACTGGTATGATGATCTGTGGATCGTCTCGCTCCTGTACCTCCTGCTGGGGTTCTTCAACATCCTGTTTGCCTGGCTGGGCCTGCTGTGCTTTTTCATCCCGCTCCTCATCGCCGTGGCCAGCGGGACGAAGGGCTACTGCAACCGCTACTGCGGGCGGGGCCAGCTGTTCAGCCTGCTGGGCGGGCGTTTCGGGCTGTCCCGCAGGCGGGATATCCCCGGCTGGATGAAGAGCAAGGTCTTCCGATACGGCTTCCTCGTCTTTTTCTTCGCCATGTTCTTCCTGATGCTGTGGAACACCTATCTGGTGTTCGCCGGGGTGCAGGATCTGGGACAGGCGGTCACCCTGCTGTGGACGTTCCGGCTGCCCTGGAACTGGGCCTATCACGGCACCCTGTTCCACCCCGGCGTGGCGCAGTTCGCCTTCGGCTTCTACAGCGTCATGCTGACCTCCACCGTCCTCGGCCTGATCACGATGGTGCTGTTCAAACCCCGCAGCTGGTGCGTCTACTGCCCCATGGGCACCATGACACAGCTGATCTGCCGGGCAAAAAACGGCCGCGCCTGACGGCGCCGCCCTCACGGCCTGTCGTCCTGCAGTCTCCGCAGCTTCTCCTCGTCCAGGAGCTGCACCATGCCCCGGGAGAGCCGCACCATGCCCTCGCTCTGGAAGTAGCGCAGCATGCGGGTGACCACCTCCCGGTGGGAGCCCAGATGGTTGGCGATGGTCTCATGGGTGATCTTCAGGGCACTGGTCCCCTCGATGGCGGCCTCCTCCAGCAGGAAGGCCGCCAGCCGCTTGTCCATGCTCTTCCACATGGCCTGTTCCATCAGCCACATGACCTCTGAAAACCGGCTGGCCATCAGCTCGTTGGTGTAATTGGCCACCGGCGCGGACACCTCCATGAGGCTTTGGTAGACCTCCGGGGAGATGACCCAGAGCTCCGTGTCCTTCTCCGCTTCGATGGTGACCTCAAACTGGATGGAGCGCATGATGCAGGACGCGGAGAGCAGGCACAGATCCCTGTCGAACAGGCGGTAGATGGTGATCTCCCGCCCCTCGTCAGAGAGGATATAGGCCCGGAGCTGTCCCGACTTCACCAGAAGGAGCCCCGTGCAGTCCGCGTTTCCGTTGTGAAGGATCGTTCCCTTCCCGACGCTCCGAAACGCCAGATTGCCGAGGATGCGCGCCTGCTGGTCCGCATCGAGCCGGTCCCAGATGGGAAAACAGTCCTGAAAGGTCATCCTATGTCCCTCCTCATCGTCTTCTCAGTATAGTGGACGGGGCTTTTGCTGTCAACCGCCCTGTCGGCGGACGGTCCAGGATCTTCTGTGATGTCATCACAGAAAAAAAGCAGACTTTGGGTTATACTAAGGTCAAACACAAGAAAGGAGCTGACCAGCATGGCGGCTATCCATATGAACAGAGAACAATTTCAGCAGTTGACGGACAGCGGCAGACCTGTCCTGGTGGATTTCTGGGCTCCCTGGTGCGGCTACTGCCGCCGGATCGGGCCCGCGTATGAGAAGATCGCGGACGAATACGGCGACCAGCTCACCGTTGCAAAGATCAACATCGACGAGGAGGCCGCGCTGGCCGAGGCGGAGCAGATTGAGGTGATCCCCACCCTGGTCCTGTACCGGGACGGAAAGGCCGTGGACTCCATCGTCAACCCCGAATCCAAAGCAGCCATCGAGCAATTCATCCGGGAGGCCCTGGCAAAATGAGGAGGCAGGACCCATGAGCAGCACACATGTCTTCGATATGATCGTGGTGGGCGGCGGGCCGGCCGGCTACACGGCGGCGCTCTACGCGGCCAGGGCCGGACTGGATACCCTGGTGCTGGAGAAGCTGTCGGCCGGCGGCCAGATGGCCCTGACGGAGGCGATCGACAACTATCCCGGCTATGAGGACGGGATCGACGGCTTCACCCTGGCAGAGAAGATGCAGCGGCAGGCCGAGCGGTTCGGCGCGCGGACAGAATACGCACAGGTGGAGCGCATGGACCTCACCGCGGACCCCAAGGTGCTGGAGACCAGTGAGGGGCCGTTTGCCGCCAGGACCGTGGTCCTTGCCACGGGGGCCGGCCCCAGGGAGCTGGGCCTTGCCGGCGAGAAGGCCCTGGTGGGCCGTGGCGTGGCCTACTGCGCCGCCTGTGACGGGATGCGCTACAAGGGCAGGACCGTCGTCGTGGTGGGCGGGGGAAATTCCGCCGCCGCTGACGCGCTGCTGCTGAGCCGCATCGCCGAAAAGGTGATCCTGGTGCACCGCAGGGACCAGCTGCGGGCCACAAAGGTCTATCACGCGCCGCTGATGCAGGCGGAGAACGTGGAGTTCCGCTGGAACAGCACCATCACCGAGCTGCTGCACGAGGGGAAGCTGACCGGCGTCCGGCTGAAGGACGTGCACACCGGCGCGGAATCCATCCTCCCCTGCGACGGGCTCTTCATCAGCGTGGGCAGAAAGCCGGCCACGGAGCTGGTGCGCGGCCAGCTGGAGCTGGATGCCGGCGGCTATGTGGCGGCCGGCGAGACCACTGAGACCAGTCTCCCCGGCGTCTACGCCGCGGGCGATGTGCGGACGAAGCCCCTGCGCCAGGTGGTGACGGCTGTGGCCGACGGCGCCATGGCGGTCCACATGGCGGAGGAATACCTGGCAGGAGGCGCCCCCGCAGCGCGGTCCCCGGCCGGTACATGAAGGCGCGGGCACCCGCGTCCCGGGCCCGTGCCTGCCGGAGGGGGGATGCCCCGCTGTTTCAGGACCCCGCCAGGCGTGAGACACGAATCCAAAACAGCTGCCCGGAGGATCTGGACCTTCAGATCCTCCGGGCAGCTTTCTGCACTCCCGCTCTATGGGAGCGACGCGGCGATCCGCTCCAGCCCCCTTCCCATGCCGTCAGATCCCGCGCAGCGGCTGGGGCGGGTGTTGACCGCGCGGTCCAGCAGGGGCTGGTCCGGCCGTTCCGTGTCCAGGCACAGGTCCAATGCCAGCACATCCTCCCAGGCCCGGTTGAGAAAGGCCACCTCCCGGCGCCCATGGGTGCGGGTGAGGCATGCCGGCCCCGCCAGCTGCAGATAGCCGCTGACCCGCTCCGCGCCGAATCCCGCGGCGGTGAGGCTCTCTGTCAGCCCCATCCGGAACAGTCCGGGAAGGTCCGCCCACTGGAGGGGCGCCACATCATAGCGGACAAACGTGTACCGGCTGTGGCTGTGGACCGCCAGCAGGCACCGGCGGCCCCGCAGGCTGATGACATGGAGGTCCCAGCAAAAGCGCCGGTCCGTCTCTGTGCCGTAGTCCGGCGGCTTGCGCCTCAGGAACCGCTGGAGGGGAAAGGTCAGTCCCAGCTCCATCACTTCACCTCATGGGGGATCGTGATCTTCTCCACCCGGAGCGTTCCGTCCTCCGCCTCGGCCATCATCAGAGTGATCTCCTGGCGGAACCGGCGCGGGCCGCAGGAGCCGGGATTCAGCCAGAGGCGGCCGTCCCGCTCCTCTTCCGCATATTTGTGGGAGTGCCCGAACACCACCGCGTCAACTCCGGAGAGGTCCGCCGGGACCTCCTTCCGGTTGTGGACCACGCAGAAGGTCACGCCGCCCAGGGTGACGGTGAGATCGTGGGGAATGGCCTCCGCCCACTCCTTGTCGTTGTTGCCCCGGACCACATACAGCGGCGCATACTGCCGCAGCTGGTCCACGATGCTCTGCCGGTTGATGTCGCCGCCGTGGAGGATGGCGTCTGCGCTTTTCAGAAGCTCCGCCACCTCCGGCCGCAGCAGGCCGTGGGTGTCGGAGAGAATGGCCAGTCTCACGGTTCTCCCTCCCTCAGATCAGGATTCCCTCGCAGTGGTCGACCTCATGCTGGATGATCTGTGCGGTCCAGCCGGTAAAGGTCTTCTGCCGCTCCTGAAATTTTTCGTTCTGCCAGCGGACCTTGATGGATCTCCACCGTTTGGCCGGACGGACGCCGTCGAGGGACAGGCATCCCTCCTCCGCCTGATAGGGCCCGGACTTCCGGATGATCTCCGGGTTGAACATGACCGTATAGGCGCCCGCGTCCTCAAAGGCGATGATGCGCCTGTTCACACCGATCATGTTGGCGGCCATCCCCACGCAGCCGTCCCTGTGGTGTTCCAGCGTCTCCAGCAGGTCCGCCGCCGTTTGCAGATCCTCCGGTCCGGCGGTCTCCGCCCGCCTGGCCAGGAACGTCTCATCTCTGCAGATCTCTCGGATCATCATCTGTCCTCCTCGTGCTGACGGATCGCTGCCGCGCCGGTGTCCGGCGCACCGGCCCGGATCCGGCTGCAGACTGCGGCAAAAGACGCTTGGTGCCGTTCTGACAGGCGCCTTCCGCCGCTTTTCTCTGTATTATATCCGAATGTGCCGGCCAGAGCAAGACCGGAATGCGGGTCTGTGTCCGTATCCGGTCACCGCGCGCACTGCCGCCGTCTCCCACCCTGCCCCGTTTGGCGCACCGCTTCTGTATCCGACATCTGTGAGATCGTCCCGGATCTGTGCTATACTTGCCACAAAAGCAAGCTGTGCGCCTCTGAAAAGGCTCCGGGAAAAAGCGGCAGGCCCACGGCCATCTTTCACAGCGGCTTTCTTTTTTATGGATGGATTGAAACGGAATCTCCGGTACGAACGAATATACCTGATGAAAGGCGGTGAGGCGATGGAGCAGGAACAAAAATGGATCAGAGCCATCCAGCGGCGGAATTCCCGGGATGCGGCGGAGCAGCTGATCCGATCCTACTATGACGAGATCTACCGCTTCGTCTGCCGCCAGACCGGAAGCAAGGAGGACGCCATGGATCTGACCTAGTCCATCTTCGTCGCCGTCCTGCGGGCATTGCCCGGCTACCGGGCGGAACGGGCGTCCTTCCGCACCTGGCTCTACCGCATCGCCGCCAACAAGGTCATCGACGCCCGCCGGAAGTCCCGGCCGGTCTCTCTTCCCATAGAGGAAATGGAGCTGCCGGCGGCGGAGGACTTTGCGGCCCGCGTCCATGACCAGGCCCTGCTGGAGGCCATCGAGACCTATGTCTCCGGCCTGGACCCCGAGGAGCAGTCGGTGTTCCGCCTGCGGATCTACGGGGAAAAGTCGTTTCCGGAGATCGCCGCCGCCCTGGAGGAACCGGAGGCCGCGGTGAAATCCCGCTACTACCGCCTGATCGGGCGGCTGCGAAAGGAGTTTGGAGCGGATGGATCATGAAAAAATTCCCATGCCTACAGAGGCGGAAAAGCGGCGGGCCATTGCCCGGATTCTGGACGCGGGACTGCCCCCCTGGCCGAGCCTGGGGCGGGAACTGCTGGAGACGCTGCGGGCCGTGGGCGCCCCGGCGCTGTTCTTCGGCACCTGGGACTGCCTGGCCCTGTCCCTGCTGATCTGGGCCCTGTGTCTGCTGCCGGCTCTCTTTGTGGCCAGTTCCACCGGTTCTTTGGCACCGGCATTGTTCCTGTTTTCCCCGCTGCTGTATGCCGCCCTCTCCCTGCTGACTGCCTGGAAGGATTTGCAGACCGGCCTCTGGGAGTGGTCTTGGACCTTCCGGGTCTCTGCCCGGATGGTGGCGGCCCTGCGGATGCTGTGCTTCGGCGGGGTGTCCGTGCTGGTGTGCGTCCCGGCAAATCTGCTGTTGTGGGTCCTCACCGGACAGGAGATGCCCCTGGGCTGGATGCTGGCTCTGTCATTGGCCAGCCTGTTTCTGTACGGTGCCCTCTCCCTGCTGTGCCAGCGGCTGCGGGGACCTGCCGGATGGCTGGCGGCGCCGGTCTGCTGGGTCCTGCTGGGCCTGGTGCCGCTGATCTGGCCCCGGGCTGCGGAGTGGCTGACGGCCGTTCCCACCTTGGTATTCTGCCTGCTGGCCGCGGCCGGGATCACAATGTACCTTTTGGAACTGCGCCGCTTCTGCCGGCGCCCGATGGAAGGAGGCGTCTCCTATGCTCTCCGTTGAGCATGTGACAAAGAAGTACGGACAATTCACCGCCCTGGAGGACATCTCCCTGACCTTCACCCCCGGTGTCTATGGCCTGCTGGCCCCCAATGGGGCGGGCAAGACCACCCTCATCAAGATGCTCACCACGCTGCTGTTCCCCACCAGGGGGCAGATCCTGTGGGAGGGGGAGGACATCCAGGCTCTGGGGGCGGAGTACCGGGGTCTGCTGGGGTATCTCCCTCAGCAGTTTGGGTACTACCCCAACTACACGCCCCGGCAGTTCCTCCGCTATGCCGCCGCCCTCCAGTGCATCCCCCGGCGGGAGGCGGACAGCCGCATCGGCCAGCTGCTGGAGACGGTTGGCCTCCACGATGTGGCGGACAAAAAGATGAAGAAGTTCTCCGGCGGGATGCTCCAGCGTGTAGGCATCGCCACCGCCATGCTGAATGACCCGCAGCTGCTGATCCTGGACGAGCCTACCGCCGGGCTGGACCCTCGGGAGCGGGTGCGGTTCCGGAACCTGATCCACGCCCTGTCCGGGGACCGCATCGTCATCCTCTCCACCCACATCGTCTCGGACATCGAGACCATCGCCGGACAGATCGTCATGTTCCGGGACCACCGCCTCTACTGCTGCGACAGTCCCGCCCACATCTGTGCCCAGTTCCAGGGCCAGGTGTTCCAGCTCCCCGCCGGGACATCATTGGCTCCGGGGCAGTTCCTGCTCAGCGAGGGGCAGGGGGCGGACGGCCCGGTGCTCCGGGTCCTCTGCGAGATGCCCCCTGTCAATGGGACACCGGTGACACCGGGGCTGGAGGACGCGTTTCTCGCCATCTACCGGGAGGGGCAGCCATGAATCTGGCGGTCTATGAGTGGCGGAAGCTTTTCCGCCTGCCGGCCCTGTGGGCGTTCCTGGCGCTGTGCCTGGCCTTCAACGGGCTGCTGATCGCCTCACTCTCCCCCTATGACCGGGCGTTTTTCAACGAGACTTCCCAAACGGCCAAAGTCCTGGGTCAGCGGGTGGATGAAGATTTTCTGGCCGGTCTGGACGCTATGCCCGCCACGGAGAACCGGGACCTGCTGCTCCAGTCCGTCACCGGGATGGAGGACATCTTTGAGACGTATGACACCGGGGAACTTGCGGATTTCTACGCCGGTGTGGTGGAGAAATCCCCCACGGCGGTAAAGTGGATGACCGGGAAATACGGTCTGCTGGCGGAGCGGGTGGCGCATCTGGCCCAAACCGACGCGGCGATGGATTTGTATGCCGGTCCCGCTACCTATGGAAGCCACCAATTCTTGTTTGGCTCCCTGTTTCGGGCCGTCCTGTGCGAGAGCGCCATCCTGGCCATGCTGGGGACGCTGTACCTACTGGGCTACGAGGGGATGCACCGCACGGAGGGCCTGGCCTGCTCCTCCCGGACCGGGCGGCGCCTGCGGCGGCTCAAGGTGCTGGCGGCTCTCCCGGCGTCGGCGGCGCTGTACGGCCTGCTGGCGGTCTGCACCCTGGTGCCCTATTTCCTGCTGTACGACTACGGCGGTATCTGGGATGCCAGCGTGTCCAGCCAGTTCAACTATTTCTCCGATATGCTGGTGGTGCGCCCCTTCCTCACCTGGGGGGACTTCACCGTGGCCCAGTACCTGGCCGCCGCTTTGGCTCTGGGGGCGGTGCTGACGGCGGTGTTCTCCCTGCTGGCGTCGGTGTGCGGAACGCTGGTGCGGAACCCCTATCTGGCCGCGCTGGTGCTGGGGATCCTGTGCTTCGGCGGGATGGGGCTGGTCTCCGCCTTCGGGGAGCTGGGCTGGTGGGCGGCGTATCTCGTGGCCTGCTTCCAGCCGGTGATGATCTGGCTCTCCTGCAGCGCCTGGTTCACGGAGCTGGGGCTCAACGCCGTCCTCCCCTGGCAGGAGACCATCGCGGCAGGACTCAACCTGCTGCTCTGGGGCGGCGGAGCCCTGCTGGCCCTCCGTCGATTTGACAGAAAGGATGTGTCCTGATGGAACTTTGGAAATGGGAGCTGCGGAAGATCTGGCGGCCCGGCATCCTGGCGGCCATTCTCCTGCTGGGGGCGGTGTACTACTGGATGTTCCCCCAGTTCTACATCGAATATTTCTGCAACGGCCCCTATGCGGAGGCCCAGTTCACCCTGGCCTCTGACTGGGTGGCGCGGTACGGTCCCACCCTGGAGCAGGCGGAGCGGGCGAAACTGGACGGCCAGCTGGCGGAGGAGCTCGACGCCTTTGCCCAGCAGATCGCCGCCATCCCGGAGGCTGTGGCAGCAGGGCTGACGGATTATGAGGCCGTTCTCTCCTTTCGGGAGAACTACCTGGATGGTACACAGGAGCATGGTGGCGAGGCGGATATGGATGTGGAGGCCCTGCTCTACCGGGTGTACGGCGGCACCAGCTGGTACCGGATCGAGGTGCTGACGGATGTCATGGAGACCTATGATACCCAGGCGGAGCGCCGCGCTCAGATCGTCTCCAACCGGCGGGAGGATGGCCAGCCGGAGGCCATGGTCCGGCGGGAGGCGGAACTGGCAAGCGCAGAGATGGCCCACTCCCTGCTGCCGTCCTCCGTGAAACACTCCACCCAGGAGTACGGCAAGGACCTGGCGGTGTGGTGCGTCCTCAGCATCGTGCTCCTGCTCTCCCCCACCCTGGTGCGGGACCGGCTGCGGAACACCCGGTCCCTGCAGTGGGCCTCCCGCCGGGGACGGGCCATTTTGAGCACGCAGATGGGAACTGCCCTGCTCTCCGCGCTGGTGCTGACAGCGGTGAATGTGTCAGTCTACGCCGTCCCCTTCCTGGCTCAGGGGCCCCTGCGGTTTGCCGCCTGCGGGCTGGACGGCATCTGGGAGTGGGGCACCCCCTGGTTCGACTGGAGCTACGGCACCTATCTGCTGGTGCTGGTCGGGCTGCTCCTGGCCCTGTCCCTGGGGACCGCCGGGCTGACGGTGTTTCTCTCCCAGTACAGCGGCAGCTATATCGCCATGCTGCTGAAGGCCGTTCCCCTGTTCGTGGCGGTGGGTGCGGTGCTGGGCACCTGGCTGCTGGATATGCCCTTCACATTCCGCAACCTGGGCAACGGCGCCGTCTGGCTGCCCCGGGGCATTGAGGCGGTCACGGCAGGTGTCCTGCTGGCGCTTGGGCTGAGTCTGTGTATTCTTTCCTGCCGGCAGCAAAAAAGGCGGGAGCTGCTCTGATGGCTGGGGCGGCTGAAATGTCCCGCCGAAGCCAGCAAGCAAATTTACTTTACATTTGCTTCATTTCAATTATTTTTTATTTTCAAAACAAAAAGGCACCTCCGGATCCATTCTCCAGAGGTGCCTTTGTTCCGCTCGTTCAGGCGCGCGTCAGGCCTCCTGATACAGCTCCAGAATGGCCCCGTCCTTCCAGACGAAGGCCAGCCGGTCGCCCTTGTCGT
>ERZ1643246.4155-NODE-4155-length-11707-cov-31.822348_pt1 | contig 11707 bp, 8 predicted proteins | sample MGYA00579265_ERZ1643246 | MGnify/ENA primary metagenome ERZ1643246 (study PRJEB29033, sample SAMEA4952261) | chicken gut metagenome | biome: Broiler Chicken; feature: Gastrointestinal Tract; material: Caecum | place: Ireland | collected 2018 | study: Broiler...
TGAAAATGGAAATATACCCGTAGAAAAAGAGTGAAGGATACGGTAATATTTTGAAAAGTGGAAATATACCCGTAGAAAAAGAGGGAAGAATACGGCAGGATTTTGGAAAATGGGAAATATACCCGTAGAAAAAGAGTGAAGGATACGGCAGGATTTTGGAAAATGGAAAATATACCCGTAGGAAAAGAGTGAAGGGTACGGCAGAATTTTGGAAAATGGAAAATATACCCGCAGAAAAAGAGTGAAGAATACGGCAGGATTTTCGAAAAATGGAAATATACCTGTAGGAAAAGAGCGAAGGGTACGGCAGGATTTTGAAAAGTGGAAATATACCCGTAGAAAAAGAGTGAAGAATACGGCAGGATTTTGAAAAATGGGAAATATACCCGTACAAAAAGATGAAAAAGTACGGCTATATTTCAAAAAGGTGAAATATAACCGTACAAGAAAAGAAAGGTACAGAGGAATACCTCTTAAATTGGATCTGGATAAAAAAGCAGGCTAAAAGATAGATGCAGCAACAGAAGGGCCTTTAATCTTCTTCCTCTTCTGCCTCAGGTTTTATCTTTTTGATCACAGTGCTGTCTCCGATACGGTGGTTTACCACACTATGTACCTGAATGCTGAGATCTTCTGTTTCACAGGAGAAGGTCTCGCCGTTTGCAGGAACCCGTCCGATCACATCACAGACATAGCCGTTGTAAGTATCGAAATCTTCAACCGGAAGTTCAATATCCAGAGCCTCTGCCACATCCTCCAGATCTGCGGAACCCTGGATTTCCCAGGTGTTTTCTCCGATCTGCTGGATTTCCGGAGACTGTACGGCATCCTCCAGTTCATAAAGGTCACCTACCAGGGCTTCGATCAGGTCGTGGAGAGTGATCAGACCGGACATGCCGCCATATTCATCGATAAGTACGGCAATGTATTTTCTGGAAGTCTTCATGTTCTGGAACAGAACATTTGCTTTCATATTTTCCGGTACAAACCAGGGTTTATCAATGGCATGTTTTACAATTTCCTCTTTGGATTTGTTCTCCATCCGGAAATAGTCTTTTGTATTCAGGATCCCTATGATATTATCGGTATTTTCCTTATACACAGGATAGAAGGTATGACGGCTTTCAAAGATGATCCCCTGCCAGGTTTCCAGGCTGTCGTTGATATCCAGAGACGTTACATCAATACGGTGGGTACAGATCTGTTCTACAGAAATATCATTAAAATCAAATACATTCTGGATCATCTCTGTTTCACTCTGATCAATGGTACCCTGCTGGCTTCCCTCAGAGAGCATCATGCGGATCTCTTCTTCTGTAACCTGTTCTTCGCTTTCATTAGGGTCAATTCCCAGAAGTCTCAGCACGCCATTGGTAGATACTGTAAGCAGGAATACCAATGGGGTAAAGATCTTGGAAATCGTATATAAAGGACCGGCCAGCGCCAGGGAAAGAGATTCTGTCTTTTTCATGGCAATACGCTTGGGGACAAGCTCGCCGAAGACCAGGTTAAAATAAGAAAGAATCACGGTAATGATAATAACGGCAACAGAACTTAACACAGTTCTGGGAATAGGTACCCCAAGACCTATAAACAAGTCTACAAGAGGATCCGCAAAATAATCTGCGGCAAAAGCACTGTTCAGGAAGCCGGCCAGCGTGATCACTACCTGTATGGTAGCCAGGAATCTGGCAGGCTGTTCCGTCAGCTTTGTCAGCTTGATAGCTTTTTTGTTGCCTTCTTCTGTAAGCTTCTTCAGTTTCGCGTCGTTCATGGAAATCACGGCGATTTCCGCACTGGCGAAAATAGCATTTAATAATATCAATACAATTAACAGTATAATCGAACCAATCATAATTTTTCATTATCCTCCAATGTTATATTATTTAGAAATGCAAAAAGGGACGGTCACACAAAAAAGAACAGAAAAACCTCTGTTTACTCCAAGTGTGACTGCCCCGTTATGTATTCATAATAATAAACATGGATTGGCAGAATTTCGATATTTGCAACTACAAGTGTCAGGATCTCCGTCCATGTAAATTTTCACATCCTTTCTGATTTGCTAATAAAATTATCATATCCCGGGGATATTGTCAAGAAAAACCTATGTTAGGGCCGGGAAAAGCCAAGGTTTTTCTTCCTTTTAGCGGAAAAGAGTGCTATAATAATTATCAGAAAATTGCTCGTGAAAAAAAGGATTAACAGAAAATCTTGAGAGGAGGCATGAGTATGGAATTAGAAGACAGGATGTTTAAAGTTTATGCAAAAGGTGACGAAAAGATCCAATTGAAGATCATACCGGGACATTTCGTTACGTCTCAGTCCCATATCAGTCATTACCTGGATATGACCACCATGAAAACCCGGTGTGCAGAGGCTGCCAGGATCGCAAAGCTTCTTTCCGGCAGATATGAAACTTCAACACCGGTTGATTCCATCATCTGCATGGACGGCCTGGAAGTGATCGGCGCTTTTCTTGCCGAGGAGCTGGCAAAAGCAGGGGTTTTATCTATGAACGCCCACAAGACCATCTATATTGTTACTCCGGAATTTAACGCCAATGGCCAGGTGATCTTCCGGGATAATATCCAGCATATGGTACGGAACCGTAACGTGGTGATCCTCATGGGCTCCATTACTACAGGCGCTACCCTTCGCCAGTGTATGGAAAGTGTTTTATATTACGGCGGCGTGATACAGGGAGTTTCCGCTATCTTCAGCGCTGTGACAAAAGTGGCGGGGCTGGATATCAATTCCGTATTTTATAAGCAGGACGTACCTAACTACGAATCTTATCCTGCAGATCAGTGTCCTATGTGCAAAAAGAAAGAAAAAATTGACGCCATCGTCAACGGATACGGGTATTCGAAGCTGTAAAGATTTGATATGCCCCTATCATCTTAACTGAAAATGTGCTATATTTATAGCCTGGGCAGATATTTGCCCGGGCTATAAATAGTAATCGGCAAAAACGGAACTGCTCCGGAAGAGTGCTTCCAGGGCAGACCGGATAAAAATACAAAATTTTAGGAGGAATGACTATGCGATTGGAAAGGATACCTGCATATGAGCTGATCATGGAGCAGGAAATTTCCGATATCCATTCCAGAGGATATCTGTTGAAACACAAAAAAAGCGGCGCCAGAGTCATGGTGCTGGAAAATGACGATAATAATAAGGTCTTCAACATTGCTTTCCGGACTCCCCCGGCAGACAGTACAGGAGTAGCTCATATCCTGGAGCACAGCGTTTTATGCGGTTCCAAACATTTTCCTTTAAAGGATCCTTTTGTAGAACTGGTAAAAGGATCTCTGAATACCTTTTTAAATGCCATGACCTATCCGGATAAGACCATGTATCCGGTGGCAAGCTGCAATGACCAGGATTTTAAGAACTTAATGCACGTCTATCTGGACGCTGTATTTTTCCCTAATATATACGAAAAAGAAGAAATATTTCGCCAGGAGGGCTGGCATTATGAGATGAAAGATCCGGACAGCCCAGTTACCATAAACGGCGTAGTTTATAATGAAATGAAGGGGGCCTTTTCTTCTCCGGAGGATGTGCTGGACCGGGAAATTTTCAACTCTCTGTTTCCCGATACTCCATATGGAGTCGAGTCAGGAGGAGATCCAAACTGTATTCCGGATCTGAAATACTCTCAGTTCCTTTCCTTCCACAGCCGCTATTATCATCCGGCCAACAGCTATATCTATCTTTACGGAGATATGGATATGGAGGAACGTCTGAACTGGATGGATCAAGAGTATCTTTCGAAATACGACGCTATACCGGTAGATTCTCAGATTCCCCGGCAGAAGCCTTTTGACCAGGTGAAAGAGATAGAAATGGAATACCCGGTGTCTGAAAGCGAGCCGGTAGAGGAAAATTCCTATCTTTCCTATAATCTTGTAGTGGGAGACAGCCTGGATGTGGAACAATGCATTGCCTTTGAGGTTCTGGATTATGTGCTTTTAAGCGCCCCGGGAGCGCCTTTGAAGCAGGTACTCCTGGATGCCGGCATTGGCAAGGATATCCTGGGCTCCTATGAAGACGGGATCTATCAGCCTTTCTTTTCCATTGTAGCCAAAAATGCCAGGCCGGAAAATAAAGAAAAGTTCCTTTCCCTGATCCGGGAAACTCTGGAAAAGATCGTAAAAGAGGGGATCGATCAGAAGGCTGTGGCCGCCGGCATCAATTACATGGAGTTCCGGTTCCGGGAAGCAGATTATTCTTCCTTCCCCAAGGGCCTGATGTACGGCATTGATGTGTTTGACAGCTGGCTTTATGATGAGAGTAAGCCTTTTGACCAGCTTATGCGGCTGGATATTTACAAAAGCTTAAAAGAAAAAGCCGGCACCGGATATTTTGAAGGGCTGATCCGGAAATATCTTCTGGATAATACCCATGCTTCTGTAGTAGTGGTAAATCCCAAAAGAGGACTGGCAGCCCAAAGAGATGCCCAGCTGGAGGAAAAGCTGGCTCAGTACAAGGCTTCCCTCTCCCGGGAAGAGCTGGAAAATCTGGTGAAAGCCACAGCTCATTTAAAAGAATACCAGGATGCGCCGGAAACAGAGGAGGCTCTGAAGACCATTCCACTTCTGAAACGGGAAGATATCGCCAGGGAAACGGGAAAATTCTATAATACGGAAAAACACGCAGGAGAGACCCTGATCCTCCACCATGATCTGTATACAAACGGCATCGGTTATCTGAATCTGCTGTTTAATACCAAGAAAGTGCCTGCCAGGCTGGTTCCTTATCTGGGAATCCTGAAATCAGTCTTGGGTTATGTAGATACAGAACACTATACTTATGGAGAATTATTTAACGAGATCAACGCCAGGACCGGAGGAATCCTTTTCGGAATCCAGGTATTTGGGAATGCCCGGGACAATCGGCTGACTACCCACATGGTGGGGATCAAAGCCAAGGCTCTGTATGAGGACTTGCCCTTTGTTTTCCAGATGATACGGGAGATTATCTGTACATCCAGATTGGATGATGAAAAGCGGCTTTATGAGATCCTTGCCAAGATGAAATCCAGAATGCAGATGAGTATGGTCTCCGCAGGACATTCAACGGCAGTGAACAGAGCCCTGTCTTATTTCTCTGAGAATGCTTATTTCCAGGAGAAGATCGCAGGGATCGATTTCTATGATCTGATCGATGATCTGGAGAAGAATTTCCAGGAGAAAAAGGGCGAGATCATTGAAAATCTGAAAGAGCTGATGAGTCTGGTATTCCGGAGGGAAAATCTCATTGTCAGCTATACGGCGGATCAGGAAGGATACAAAGGACTGGAAAAAGAAATCCAGGGATTAAAAGAAGTCCTTGGGGAGGGCGAAACAGAAAATGTGGTCCTGGAGCCGGTATTTGAAAATAAAAACGAGGGATTCCAGACTTCCGGTCAGGTACAGTATGTAGCTACAGCCGGTAATTTCGCTGAGGCGGGATATGAATATACCGGAGCTCTCAGGATCCTGAAAGTAATGCTCAGCTATGAATATCTGTGGACCAACATCAGGGTAAAAGGAGGAGCTTACGGCTGCATGAGCGGCTTCCGCAGGACGGGAGACGGATTTTTAGTATCTTATCGGGATCCTCATCTGAAGAATACTCTGGAGGTATTCCGGAAGACGGGAGACTTTATCCGGTCTTTTGACGCAGATGAGCGGGAAATGACCAAGTATATTATCGGAACTATCAGTGAGCTGGACGCGCCTCTGACTCCTTCTGCAAAAGGATCCATGTCTTTAAACGCATGGTTTTCCGGGATTACCAGAGAGGATATGCAGAAAGAGCGGGATGAGATCCTGGACGCACAGCCGGAGGACATCCGGAACCTGGCAGGGATCGTAGATGCCATCGTGGAACAGGATCGGATCTGTGTTATCGGAAGCGAGGAAAAGATCCAGCAGGATAAAGAGGTGTTTAAGGAGATCAGACACCTGCTGTAAAAAAGGAGAATTTATGAAGGAAGACTTTAAATCAGGATTTGCGGCGATCATCGGCAGGCCAAATGTGGGAAAATCTACACTGATGAACCATCTGATCGGACAGAAGATCGCAATAACTTCCAGAAAGCCTCAGACCACCAGAAACAGGATCCAGACCGTATATACCAGTGAAAGAGGACAGATCGTATTCCTGGATACACCGGGGATCCACAAAGCAAAAAACAAACTGGGAGAATACATGGTAAATGTGGCCCAGAGAACTTTTCAGGATGCAGATGTGATCCTGTGGCTGGTGGAGGCATCTGATTATATCGGAGCAGGAGAGCGGCATATTGCCCAGCAGCTGAAAAGGACAAAACTGCCGGTGATCCTGGTGATGAATAAAGTAGACAGGGTAGAAAAAAAGGAGATACCAGGCTATATAGAGGCCTACCGTAAGATCCTGGATTTCGCCGAGATCGTACCTGTTTCTGCCCTGAGATCTGTAAATCTGGATACCCTTCTGGATTGTATTTTTAAATACCTTCCCTATGGGCCTCAGTTCTATGATGAGGATACGGTGACAGACCAGCCTCAGAGACAGATCGTGGCAGAGATGATCCGGGAAAAGGCTCTCCGTTGCCTGGAGGAGGAAATCCCCCATGGTATTGCCGTGACCATAGAACAAATGAAAGAACGGCCTGAGGGAGGCCTGGTGGATATAGAGGCCACTATTATCTGCGAGAGAGATTCCCATAAAGGGATCATTATAGGAAAACAAGGAGCCATGCTGAAAAAGATCGGCAGTCAGGCCAGGACTGAGATCGAGAAAATGCTGGAGGAGAAAGTAAATCTCAAGCTCTGGGTCAAGGTAAAGAAAGACTGGAGAGACAGCGATTTTCTCATAAAAAATTTCGGATATGATAAGAAGGAAGTCTGATGAGCGATCTGATCACTGTGACCGGTATGGTATTATCTGCTATGCCGGTGGGAGACTATGACAAAAGACTGGTGCTCCTTACCAGGGAACGAGGGAAGATCACGGCTTTTGCGAAAGGGGCCAGAAGACAGAACAGTTCTCTTCTGGCTGCGGCCAATCCCTTTGTCTTTGGATCTTTCTTTCTCTATGAGGGGAGGACGGCCTATCAGATGCGTTCTGCCTCGGTGATGCATTACTTTTCGGAGCTGGCAGGGATCCAGCCGGGAGTGTACTATGGATTTTATTTTCTGGAGCTGGCGGACTATTATGCCAGAGAAAACGCCGATGGAAAAGAAATGCTGAATCTTTTGTATGTTACTTTAAAGGCCCTGGTAAAAGGACAGGTGGATAATGTACTGATCCGTTATATCTTTGAGCTGAAGATCATGACGGTGAACGGAGAGTATCCTTCTGTGTTTACCTGCGCATCCTGCGGCACCACAGAGAATATAGAGTGGTTTTCTGTGGAAAACTCCTGCGTTTTCTGTTCCTCCTGCGGCAGGATGGAAAAAGGTCTGATCCATATAAGCCCTGCCGCCCTGTATACCCTTCAGTTTATTATTGCGGCAAAACTGGAAAAACTTTACTCTTTTACAGTGACTAAAGAGGTCCGGGAAGAGGTGGGAAGAGTGATGCGGGCTTATATGAAAAGATACATAGATCGGGAGTTTAAAAGCCTGGAAATCCTGAAAATCATGGACTGACCGGGAAAAAACAGCCTTTTAGTGGTTGAAAAGAAGAGCGGCAGCAGTTATAATATGGCTTATTGGTGATATAATCCCGGGGATCCAGGGGGATTTCTGTGGAAATATGTTGTAGCAGAGGAGATCATACAATGGAAAAGACAATGGAAAAAATCGTTGCCCTGGCAAAATCCAGAGGTTTTGTGTATCCGGGTTCCGAGATTTACGGCGGCCTGGCAAATACCTGGGATTATGGAAATCTGGGCGTGGAGTTAAAGAATAATGTAAAAAAAGCCTGGTGGCAGAAATTCGTGATGGAAAGTCCCTACAATGTAGGTGTGGACTGCGCCATTCTTATGAATCCCCAGACTTGGGTGGCTTCCGGTCATCTGGGAGGATTTTCTGACCCTCTTATGGACTGCAGGGAGTGTCATGAAAGATTCCGTGCAGATAAGCTTATTGAAGATTATTGCGCAGAACACGATATCAAACTGGAAGGCAGCGTAGACGCCTGGAGCCAGGAAGAAATGAAAAACTTTATCGAAGAGCACAATGTTCCCTGTCCAAGCTGCGGAAAACATAATTTCACAGATATCCGTCAGTTTAACCTGATGTTCAAGACTTTCCAGGGTGTTACAGAGGACGCCAAGAATACTGTGTACTTAAGACCTGAGACAGCCCAGGGAATCTTTGTAAACTTTAAAAACGTACAGAGAACTTCCAGAAAGAAACTGCCTTTTGGTATTGCCCAGATCGGTAAATCTTTCAGAAACGAGATCACACCTGGAAACTTTACTTTCCGTACCCGCGAGTTCGAGCAGATGGAACTGGAATTCTTCTGCAAACCGGATACGGACCTGGAATGGTTCGCTTACTGGAAGCAGTTCTGTCTGGACTGGCTGTACAGCCTGGGACTGAAGAAAGAAGAAGTCCGTTACCGTGACCATGATAAGGAAGAACTGAGCTTTTACAGCAAGGCCACTACAGACGTAGAATTTCTTTTCCCATTTGGATGGGGCGAGCTGTGGGGAATCGCAGACAGGACCGATTATGACCTGTCCCGTCATCAGGAAGTATCCGGCCAGGATCTGACTTACTTTGATGATGAGACAAAAGAAAAATATATTCCATATGTTATCGAGCCTTCTCTTGGCGCAGACCGTATGGTGCTGGCTTTCCTTTGCAGCGCCTATGATGAAGAAGTCCTGGATGCGGAAAAGAACGATGTCCGGACAGTCCTTCATTTCCATCCGGCTCTGGCGCCGGTGAAGATCGGCGTTCTGCCTCTTTCCAAGAAACTGGCGGAAGGGGCCCAGAAGGTTTATCAGCAGCTTTCCAAGAAATACAACTGTGAATATGATGACAGAGGAAATATCGGAAAACGCTACCGCCGTCAGGATGAGATCGGTACTCCTTTCTGCATTACTTATGATTTTGACTCTGAAAACGACGGAGCTGTTACGGTAAGAGACCGTGACACCATGGAACAGGAAAGAGTAAAAATTGAAGATCTGAAAGCTTATTTTGAAGATAAGTTTGATTTTTGATCCTATCGGGCAAAAGACACAGATAGCAGAATATGAAAAGACAGCAGAACCAGAGTTTGTGTGAACAGCTCTGGTTCTTTTCATGAGATGCTGCATGCTAAGAAGGAGAAAAGGAATGGACGAAAGAGAAGAGCTTCTCAGGAGAGACCGGGAGAGGGAGAAAAGACGAGAACAGCGGCGGCTCCAGAGAGAAAAAGAATTGAGAAAACGAATGATAGCAGGGGCAGGTGGACTGGCAGCCCTGGTCATCGTGCTGATCATCAGTATTGCCGTGGGAATGAATCTTTCTCGAAGGGCTGAGGAAAGGGCTGCAAAAGAAAAGGCTGAGCAGGAAAGACTGGCCCTGGAACAGGAGCAGGAGGATCATACCATAGAGCTTCTGGCAGTGGGAGATAACATTGCCCATGAGACCATCCGGGAAACGGGTATGCGTGATGAGGGGCCCTGGAATTATGACTCGGTATATGAGTATGTCAGAGAGGATGTGGAAGCGGCAGATCTGGCGGTAGTCACCCAGGAAACCATTTTTGTGGAAGACCGGGAGGATGTGTCCGGGTATCCCACCTTCGGTACTCCTCCGGAATTTGGAGATGCGCTGGTAAATGCGGGCTTTGATGTGATCGCCAGCGCTACCAACCATGCGCTGGACAAAGGTACGGATTCTATAGAATATACTCTGGACTGGTGGAAAGAAAATCATCCGGATATTTCCGTACTTGGACTTCACGACAGCGAAGAGGCGGCAGATGAGATACCGGTTATTACATGTAAAGATCTGAAACTTGCTATGCTGGATTATACATATGGTCTCAACGGCATGGAGCTTCCCCGGGATAAAGAATATATGATAGATGTTTTTGATGAGGATAAGGCCAGAAAAGATATCCGCCAGGCGAAAGAACTGGCGGACGTGGTAGTCGTGGTCATGCACGTAGGTGTGGAGTACGATCAGGACGTAGATGAGGAAACCCGGGAATGGACAGACATTTTCCTGGAAGAAGGGGTAGACATTGTGATCGGTTCTCATCCCCATGTAGTCCGGACCATGGAGACACTTACAGGAGAAGACGGACATAAAATGCTGGTATACTATTCTCTGGGAAATTTCACTTCCACCCAGACAGATCTGCCCAGTCTGATGGGAGCTATGGCTAAGATCACTGTCCGGAAAAATATAGAGACCGGCGAGATCGAGATCCCGGAGCATGAGTTTATTCCTCTTCTCATGTATTACAATAAGGAGATCCCTGACGCGGCCATTTACAAGCTGGAGGATTATCCTCAGGAGCTTATAGAAGACCATTTTGTATATCAGGAGAATCCAGACGAATTCTCCCTGGAATATTATCAGAAACTTTTTGAAGAGACAAAGGCAAAAGGAAATGATGAAGAGATCTGAAAAGGCATGCCGGAAGACGGGAAAGATAAGAGATCTGTAGAATTGTCTTAATTGTGCAAAATACATAAATAATTTAAAATAATACAGAAAAAAGTATGCAAAAATCCATATCAGTGTTGATGATATGGATTTTTTTTGCTATAATATTACCTATGGGGCCAATAGGAAAGGCCTGTTGATTCAGAAGGAGGAGTAGACACAATGGCAAAGAAAAGAAATATTATTGTTGGACAATCAGGCGGACCTACCGCTGTAATTAATTCAAGCCTTGCAGGGGTGTATAAGAATGCCATCGAGCGTGGATTTGACAAGGTGTACGGTATGCTTCATGGAATTCAGGGCCTTATGGATGAACAGTATGTGGATCTTTCCACACAGATCCATTCAGAACTGGATATCGAACTTTTGAAGAGAACCCCTTCCGCCTTTTTAGGTTCCTGCAGATATAAGCTTCCTGAGATCCATGAAGACAGAGAAATCTACGAGAAAATTTTCGGGATCTTAAATAAGCTGGAAATTGACACCTTTATCTATATCGGCGGCAACGACTCTATGGATACAATCAAGAAACTTTCTGATTATGCCATTATTACAGGCCAGAGCCAGAAATTCCTGGGCGTGCCTAAGACTATTGATAACGACCTGGCTCTTACTGACCATACGCCGGGATTCGGAAGCGCCGCAAAATATATCGGTGCTTCTACAAAAGAGGTGATCCGTGACGCTCAGGGACTGACATATAAGAAAAATATGATCACCATTATGGAGATCATGGGAAGAAATGCCGGATGGCTTACCGGGGCTACGGCTCTGGCAAAATCCGAGGACTGTGACGGACCGGATCTGATCTATCTGCCGGAAGTTCCCTTTGATATTGATAAATTCCTGAAAAAAGTAAAGGAACTGCTGAATAAGAAATCTTCCATCGTTATCGCTGTTTCAGAAGGGATCAAGCTGGCAGACGGACGCTATGTATGCGAGCTTGGCAGCGTAGGAGATTATGTAGATGCTTTCGGACATAAGCAGCTTCAGGGAACTGCCACCTATCTGGCTAATTTCCTGGCGGCAGAGTGCGGCTGCAAGACAAGGGCAGTGGAGCTTTCCACTCTTCAGAGAAGCGCTTCCCATATGGCTTCCAGAGTGGATATCGACGAGGC
>ERZ1643246.4156-NODE-4156-length-11703-cov-7.607143_pt1 | contig 11703 bp, 10 predicted proteins | sample MGYA00579265_ERZ1643246 | MGnify/ENA primary metagenome ERZ1643246 (study PRJEB29033, sample SAMEA4952261) | chicken gut metagenome | biome: Broiler Chicken; feature: Gastrointestinal Tract; material: Caecum | place: Ireland | collected 2018 | study: Broiler...
TCCCGATCGTGCACTGCCCGGACTGCGGATGCGTGCCGGTACCGGAGGAAGAACTGCCGCTCCGCCTGCCGGATGTAGATTCTTATGAGCCGACAGGAACCGGAGAGTCACCGCTTGCGGCAATCGACGAGTGGGTGAACTGCAAGTGTCCGAAGTGCGGAAAACCGGCCAAGAGAGAGACAAACACGATGCCTCAGTGGGCAGGATCTTCATGGTACTTCCTGCGCTATGTGGACAATCATAACGACAAAGAACTGGTTTCCAGAGAAAAAGCAGACAAATATCTGCCGGTAGATATGTACATCGGCGGCGTGGAGCACGCGGTGCTGCATCTTCTGTACTCCAGATTCTATACAAAGTTCCTGTATGACATCGGCGTGATCGACTTTGACGAGCCGTTCCACAAGCTGTTCAACCAGGGAATGATCACAGGAAAGAACGGCATCAAGATGAGTAAGTCCAAAGGAAACGTCGTTTCCCCGGACGACCTTGTAAGAGACTACGGCTGCGACTCCCTGAGGATGTACGAGCTCTTTGTGGGACCGCCGGAGCTGGACGCAGAGTGGGACGACAGAGGAATTGACGGAGTAAACCGTTTCCTGAAGCGTCTCTGGACACTGCTCATGGACAGCAAGGATCAGGATATCGAGGCGACAAAAGAAATGATCAAGCTCCGCCACAGAATGGTGTACGACATCACGACACGTCTGGAGAGCTTCAGCCTGAATACGGTTATCTCCGGATTCATGGAGTACAATAATAAATTTATCGAGCTCGCGAAGAAAGAGTGCGGCATTGACAAAGAGACCCTGGAGACGATCGCAGTGCTGATCTCCCCGTTCGCGCCGCATTTTGCAGAGGAAATGTGGGAACAGCTCGGACACACAGAGACCGTGTTCAAGGCAGGATGGCCGGCCTATGACGAGGAAGCCATGAAGGATGACGAGATCCAGATCCCGGTACAGATCAACGGCAAGACAAAAGCAGTTGTGAGCATTCCGGCAGAGGCGTCCAAAGAAGAAGCCATCGCGGCAGGAAAAGAAGCGATCGCAGGCAAGCTGACAGGGAATGTGGTCAAGGAAATTTATGTACCGAAGAAGATCATCAACATAGTGATGAAATAATTGAGAAGAAATTCTCAGAATTGAATAAGGTGCTTGGAAATTTAAAATGGAGTAAATATTTCAAAGATGTAATGAGAAATGGCGCAGGTAGTGGAAACATTATCTGCGTCATTTTTTCTGGCAAACAAGAAGTTCAGTCGAAAGTGTAAGTATGGGATAATACTCTTTAAAGGGCTTTTCTAGTATCTGATCAGAAAAAGATGTCAAATACGATTTTCTATTTATTATCAGCTATAAATATATGAAAACCTTGTATTTTCGTCTGTCAAAGATTGTTTGCGCCACTTTTTTAGGTGTGTAAAGGTAAGTTGCTAGCTTTTTTTGTTTTGGACTTAATAATGTAACCGAGGAGGTAACAAGATGAATGGTCATGGTCAAAAAAATTGATAACTTTAAAATTTACAAAAAGGCATTTGTGGGCTTGACAGCAGGTGTTTTGATTGTTGGAATTTTAGGGGGGCATATATCGGTATTTGTAAAGTTCAACACAATAATATGTATAATAAGGTTGAGAGTGCTGGTTTTACTAAAGAATTAACTGAAGATTTTATTGAAAGATATCAAGGGAATTATGCTTTAACAGAAGACGGCGTTGACTATTTAGTAACGCCTAAATCTATTGGAAAATATGAATTAGATACTGATAACTTCTGGCTTACTGCTCGTAAAGGGGATATGGATATTACTATAAATATTGATGAGAATAGAAAAATATTTTTAGCATTATATCCGGGAGAAATTGAAGTAGACGAAAAAGGTAATGTAATTGATACATCTAAAAAATTAACAGACGTGCAAAAAGAACATATGGATGATTTATTGACAAATAGAAAAGAAGAAATTCTTCCGATCGTCAAAAGAGCATTAGAATTGTGGGATACTATCAATAAATAAATTGTTTTTTTGATTTATAATTTTTGTTCGTTTACTATTTAAGTACTAAACTAAAAACAATTCAAGTATTGGAAACAGGTTAAATTTATAAACTGGTGATACTAAAACAGATATTGTGCGCTGCCTGCGCTTATGGTAGTATATGGGCAGGGAAACCAAAGCCAGGCGGCTTACCCTCTGATCTTTTCGGAGGGTTGAACCCTCCGGACGAAAGAAGGGAGGGCGATGCCAGTGAATGTTACATACTCGGATTTGATCCAGTTGTTGATTTTTATTGTCGCTCTTGTTGGTCTCTGTTATGAGATCTTCAAGGGAAAGAAATAGCCGCCAACTACTGCGAATAGTTGACGGCTGTTACTAAGTAACTGCTAATTACTATTTGAGATTTGAGGGTAGACCGCTTGTGGTTTCCCTTTTCTATTCATAATATAGCATAATGGATATTTTGATTCAAGTTTAAGATAGATAAAATGTATCGTATTGATATACTTTTTATCTAGATTTACTCCGCCAAAGTCTCCCATCTTTCGTACAGTTCTTCCAGCTTTTCTTCATTCGCAGCCCGTTCAGACGCCAGCTCCTGGCATTTGACGGAGTTGGAGTAAACTTCTTCCAGAGTCAGTTCGTGGTCGATGGCCGCATTCCGTTCTTCCAACCGGGAAATCTCTTCCTCCGTCTTTTTCAGGTCGTTTTTCCGCTTCCGTTCTTTTGCCTGCTGTTCTTTCTGTTCCTGCCAGCTCAGCGCAGACGGCTTGGAAGAAGCGGAAGCAGAAGGCTGGACAGTGCTTTCGGAGACATTCGCTGATGAAGCCGCGCCATTCCTGTAATTTCCCGGATCCCCGGAAGCCGGAGCAGATGCATAAGCTCTGGTCAGCTCTTCTTTTTTCTCCAGATAGTAGTCATAGTTCCCAATATAATTTACAAAGGTCCGGTTCACCAGTTCCAGTATGCGCGTGGCAGTCTGGTTGATAAAGTAGCGGTCATGGGACACATAGAGTACTGTGCCGCTGTAATTGTTGAGCGCTTCTTCCAGGATCTCCTTTGAGGCGATATCCAGATGGTTGGTGGGCTCGTCCAGTATGAGGAAGTTCGCCTCTGAGAGCATGAGCTTTGCCAGGGATACGCGCCCCTTTTCCCCGCCGCTCAGGGTGGAGATCACCTGGAACACCTCGTCTCCTGTGAACTGAAAGGCAGCGAGCGTGTTGCGGATCTGGGTATTGTTGAGCGTCGGATAGTCGTCAGAGATCTCATCGAAGATCGTCTTGTTGTCGTGGAGTACGTGGTGCTCCTGGTCATAGTATCCGATCTGTACTTTGGCTCCAAGGGTAAAGGAACCGGCGTCCGCCTTCTGCACCTGATTGAGGATCTTAAGGAGAGTGGTCTTTCCTGTGCCGTTATCGCCAATGATCGCGACATGTTCCCCTCGTTTGATCTCAAAGCTGACATCCTGAAAGAGGACCTGGCTGTCAAACTGTTTGGAGAGCCCTTCCACTGAGAGAACGTCATTCCCGCTGATGTAGGACGGCTCTAAAGTAAAGTGCATCTCCCTGGGTTCATCCATGGGCTTTTCAACAGGGGTCATCTTTTCCAGCATTTTTTCACGGCTCTCCGCGCGGCGGATGGATTTTTCCCGGTTAAAGGAGCGGAGCTTTTCGATGACTGCCTGCTGGTGACGGATCTCCCTCTGTTGGTTTAAGTATTCTTTGAGACGGGCGTCGCGGATCTGCTGCTTTTTCTCGGAATAAGCCTGGTAATTGCCCAGGTACATCCGGATTTCTCCGTTTTCGATCTCAACGACCTTTGTCACGACCCGGTTCAGGAAGAAGCGGTCGTGGGATACGATGAATACGGCGCCTGGATAATTGATGAGAAAGGTCTCGAGCCAGGCGATGGAATTCAAGTCCAGATGGTTGGTGGGCTCGTCCAGGAGCAGGATGTCCGGGGTTGTCAGGAGCAGTTTTCCCAGAGCTACCCGTGTTTTCTGTCCCCCGGAGAGGGTGTCTGTCTTTTTGGAGAATTCCTCTTCTGTAAATCCAAGCCCTTTCAATACGCCTGTGATCTCACTCTCACAGGCGTATCCGTTCCGCGATTCAAATTCTGACTGAAGGCGGTTGTATGTTTCCAGCCTGCTTTCCAGGGCGTCCCCGGACAGGCTTTTTAATTCCTGCTCAATGGCGCGCAGGCGCTGCTCCATCTCCAGGATGTCCGCTTTGGCGCTGCGGAGCTCCTCGTATATCGTCCCGTGGGGGATGAGATCCTGGTGCTGGGCGAGATAGCCGATCGTCTTTCCCTTAGCCAGGGTGATGTCCCCGCCGTCTGTCGGCTCTTCGTTCATGATCATTTTTAATATTGTAGATTTCCCGGCTCCGTTCACACCTACCAGAGCGGCTTTTTCTCTCTCCTCGATGTGGAAAGAACCGTTCTGTACGATGATGCGGTCGCCGAAAGATTTGCTGATATTATGGCATGCGAGTATCATATCGGTACTCCTCCTCTCAGATAACCATTATAACGGAATCCCGCTAAAATACAAGGAAATAAACAGTAGGGTCAGAAAAAGTAAAAATTGACATAATATTAACTATTTTATATAATAAACCATAGTGAAAAAAGCGGGCGGCACTATGTTTTCAGGAGCCGGCCGATGGAAGGTGATAGAATTGGAACACAGAAAAATATCCAGAGCAGTGATCTCAAGGCTGCCCCGGTACTACCGTTATCTGGGAGATCTTCTGGAAGCGGGCGTGGAGAGGATCTCCTCGAATGACCTGAGCAAGAAGATGCATGTGACAGCGTCCCAGATCCGGCAGGACCTGAATAATTTCGGGGGATTCGGACAGCAGGGGTACGGGTACAATGTAAAGTACCTGTATACAGAGATCGGGAAGATCCTGGGGCTGGATAAGACGCATAATTTCATTATCATCGGCGCCGGAAATCTCGGACAGGCGCTGGCAAATTACGCATCCTTCGAGAGGAGCGGATTTGTGCTGAAGAGCCTGTTTGATGTGAATCCCCGTCTGGAAGGGATGACTATCCGGGGGATCCGGGTGAGGATGATGGATGAGCTGGTGGATTTCCTCCAGAATAATGAGATCGAGATCGCGGCGCTTACGATCCCGAAATCAAAGGCAGTGGAAGTAGCGGATATCCTGATCGCAAACGGGATCAAGGCAATCTGGAATTTCGCCCACACAGACCTGACGCTTCCGAAGGATGTGATCGTGGAGAGCGTGCATCTCTCGGACAGCCTGATGAAGCTGTCCTACAATATCAGCCAGCGTGAGTCAGGAAGAAAAAAATAAAGATCGACGACACAGCCCCGCAGCCAGCTGCGGGGTATGTTTCATAATGAGGGCAGTATAATAACTGCGAAACGATGTACCAGGATATGAGTCCAGAAAGGAAGGTGGAGAAGATGAGGTATCTGCCGGACGGTGTCCAGATGAAAGCTGCTGACACATATACGATAAAGGAACTGGGAGTGCCATCCCTTGTGCTGATGGAGCGGGCGGCGCTTAAAGTTGTGGAAGCGATGCATGAGAGAAAGGTCGATACTTCCCGGACGCTCGTGGTCTGTGGGAGCGGAAATAACGGAGGGGACGGGTTTGCTGTGGCGCGTCTCCTGCAAGAAGAGGGGATGCATGCGGAGGTTCTCTTCGCAGGAAAAGAAACCTCTCTGAGTCAAGAGTGCGCTCTCCAGAAAAAGATCGCGGAGCACATGGGCATCCGGGTATTCACTGAAATCCCGCAGGAAGAATATACTGTTATAATAGATGCAGTGTTTGGTGTGGGGTTAAGCAGGGAGATCTCAGGGAAATACTGTGAAATTATCCATTGGATGAACCGTCAGGACTGCCGTAAGGTGGCAGTGGATATCCCCTCCGGAGTATGCGCCCGGACAGGTCAGATACTGGGGACGGCGTTCCGCGCGGACCTGACAGTCTCTATGGCATGCGTGAAAGCGGGATGCGAATTATTCCCCGGGAAAACGTATGCAGGTGAGACGGTGGCTGCCCCCATCGGGATCAGCACGGATTTTTTCCGCAGAGATCCGGGAGTATGCTTTACTTACGACAGGAAGGATATTCCAGCTCTGCTCCCGCCGCGGAAGGCGGATTCCCATAAGGGCAGCTACGGCAGAGTCCTCATGGTCACGGGGAGCCGGGGGATGGCAGGAGCCTGTTATCTGTCCGCAAGGGCGGCTTATGCTGTGGGAGCCGGACTGGTGCAGGTCTACACAGCCGAGGAAAACCGGACTGTGATCCAGCAGCTCCTCCCGGAAGCAATCGTATCGTGTTACACCGGGTATGACCCGGAGCAGCTTTCCGGCCTGCTGAAATGGGCGGATACTGTGTGCATCGGATGCGGGCTGGGCACGGGGGAGATTTCTGAAAAGATACTCCTCCATACGCTGAGAGAAGCGGATGCCCCGTGTATCGTTGACGCGGACGGCCTGAATCTCTTAAGCAGGCACATGGACGTATTGAGAGAAAGCAGGATCCCCCTTGTTTTGACGCCCCATATGAAGGAAATGTCCCGGCTGACTGGGCGGGACATTGCAGAACTGGCGGCGGACCGGCTGGAGACCGTCCGGGAGTTCACAGAGGAATACCCGGCTGTGTGCGTGCTCAAAGACAGCCGGACTGCAGTGGCGCAGAAGGGGAAGCCGCCATTCCTGAACCTTGCGGGGAACAGTGCCATGGCAAAGGCAGGGTCAGGGGATGTGCTCGCGGGGGTGATCACAGGGCTCACAGCGCAGGGAATGGACGCGTTTGACAGCGCGTGCCTGGGAGTATTCCTCCATGCATGCGGGGGAGATGAAGCGCGCGGCGCAAAAGGGGCATACAGTGTGCTCGCGGGAGACCTTATCGCTGGGATAGAAAATGTATTGCGCAAACAGGACAGAGGAGAAGAATAGACAATGAAGCAGCATAACAGGGTATATGCAAAGATCGATCTTGACGCGATTTTATATAATATGGAACAGATGAAAAAGAGGATCGGAGGGGACGCCCGCCTGATCGCGGTCGTGAAGACAGACGGATACGGACACGGAGCTGTGCCCATCGCCCGGATGTTTGAAAAAGTACCGTATATATGGGGCTATGCGGTGGCATGCCTTGATGAAGGGATCCAGCTCAGGAAGTCCGGCGCGGAGAAACCGATCCTTGTGCTCGGGTGTGTGTTCCCTGATGAATATGAAGACATGATCCGGTATGATATCCGCGCGGCGGTCTATACGGAAGAGATGGCCCGCGGGATGTCAGAGGAGGCGGTCAGGCAGGGGAAGACTGCGTATTTCCACATCAAGATCGACACAGGGATGGGAAGGATCGGCTTCCCGGTAAATGAGGAGAGCGCAGAGACAGTGGAGAGGATCAGCCATCTTCCGAATGTATGCCTGGAAGGGATGTTTACCCATTTTTCCAAAGCGGATGAAAGGGATAAGACCTATACCCTGGAGCAGCACAGGAAATTCATGTGGATGAAAGAGCAGATGGAGAGACGAAATGTCAGGATCCGCTACTATGACTGTGACAACAGCGCGGGGATCATCGATTTCCCGGATATGAAGCATGACCTGGCAAGAGCGGGGATCTCTACCTATGGGATGTACCCTTCGGATGAGGTAGACAAAGAGGCGGTAGACTTAAAGCCCGCGCTTTCCCTCATCAGCCATGTGACTTATGTAAAGGACGTCGAGCCGGGGACTGCCATCAGCTACGGCGGCACTTTTGTAGCGGAAAAGAAGATGCGGGTCGCTACCATCCCGGTAGGGTACGGTGACGGGTACCCCCGGTCACTGTCGAATAAGGGCTCTGTCCTCATCCACGGGAAGCGGGCAGGGATCCTCGGAAGAGTGTGCATGGATCAGTTCATGGTGGATGTGACCGAGATTCCGGAGACCAGGTTCATGGACCAGGCAGTCCTTGTCGGAGAGGACGGGGATGACAGGATCACAGTCGAAGAGCTCGCGGAACTGAGCGGAAGGTTTAACTACGAGTTCGTCTGCTGCCTGGGCAAGAGGATCCCGCGCGTGTACGTGAAGGACGGCAGGATCACGGAAGACTGAGCTCGAGACCGGGGGGCAGGGGCAAAGACCGGTATCCGCAGGAATACATCCGATGAAACGGGGAATACTGAAGTATGCGGCATGCAGGACCATATATGCATGCAGGAGCGTATAAGTATGTGGATCGGAGTGTGAAACGGATTGATGATCAGACGCGGAGATATATATTATGCCGATTTAAGCCCCGTGGTGGGATCAGAGCAGGGCGGGATACGTCCGGTCCTGGTCATCCAGAATAATGTGGGAAACAGACACAGCCCGACTGTGATCTGTGCGGCGATCACTTCAAAGATGAATAAGGCGAAGCTGCCGACCCATATTGAGATCAGTACGAGGGATTACAAGATCGTGAAGAATTCTGTGATCCTTCTGGAACAGATACGGACCATCGACAAACAGCGGCTTAAAGAGTATGTGTGCCATATTGACGGCGGGATGATGAGGAAGGTGGATCAGGCCATCAGGATCAGCCTGGAGCTTCCTACATAGCCGTATGCCAGCAGCTGTACACTGTATGTCCGATTTTGCTCTGTATTCCTGTTTTGCAATCTGTTTTACAGAGGTTTACAGAGCTTTACGGATCTGTTTTACAGCGGATGCCTGCTTTACAGGAGACGAAAAGAGTGATAGAATTGTAAGGCAAAATGTGAGAAAAGTACAGATAGAAGAGGAGAATCCAGAATATGTCAGGACATTCAAAATTTGCCAATATCAAACATAAGAAAGAGAAAAACGATGCGGCAAAGGGAAAGATATTTACAAAGATCGGACGTGAGCTCGCAGTCGCGGTAAAAGAGGGCGGCGGCGCTGACCCGGCGAACAACAGCAGGCTCCGCGACGTGATCGCCAAGGCGAAATCCAATAATATGCCGAACGACACGATCGAGAGAAATATCAAAAAAGCAGCAGGAGAGGGTTCCGCTGACAATTACGAGCACATTACATATGAGGGATACGGGCCGAACGGTACGGCGATCATCGTAAAGACGCTGACAGATAATAAGAACAGGACTGCTTCCAATGTAAGGAATGCATTCACAAAGGGAAGTGGAAATGTAGGTACGCCGGGATGTGTGTCCTTTATGTTTGACGAGAAGGGCCAGATCTTTGTCGCAAAAGAAGACTGCGATATGGATGCGGATGAGCTGATGATGCTGGCGCTGGACGCGGGAGCTGAGGACTTTGTGGAGGATGAAGAGAGCTACGAGATCCTGACAGACCCGGCAGCGTTCAGTGATGTCAGGCTGAAGCTGGAAGAGGCAGGGATCGCGATGGCAGAGGCAGAGGTGACCATGATCCCTCAGACTTATGTGGAACTGACGGATGAGGAGGATATCAAGAATATCCAGAAGACGCTGGATCTGCTGGAAGAGGATGATGATGTCCAGGATGTTTATCACAACTGGAACGAATAAGAGGGGTGCGGGATGGAGATAAAGAGACTTCAGAAAGAGCTGACAGATCTGTACCGTACGACCATGGATTATGAATTCAGAAAAGCAACCTATGATAATCGGATGGATTCGCTGAGAAAGATGTATGAAGAGCTGCTCGAAGAGACAGCCGGCATCTGTGACAGGTCAGAAGAGGCTCTGGAAAGTCTTGCTGCATGTGTCCCTGAATATGTGGCTGGGGATCTTGCTGAACAGCCCTCCAAACGCAGGAAAGAGCTCAGGAGCCTGGATCACAAGATGAACATGGTATCTTATTTCCTTCCCCTGATGGGACTGGCTCCTACAGAGAAGGCGAGGCAGCTGACCCAGAGGATGGTTGATATTTGGAATGAAAAGATGCCGGAATATAAGATCGGATTATCTACTTATGAGGGGATCAGCGGCGGGTTCAGGAAAGGGCTTCTCTGCTATATCACTACTGCTGTCTGCAGAAGCCTTGGCAAACCGGACGACTGCTATGAGCTGACTGCGCTCAGAAGGTACAGGGATGATTATCTTCTCATGTCAGATGGCGGAAGAAAACTGGTGGAAGAGTATTATAACATTGCGCCTACGATCGTAAAACGGATCAACAGAGAGAAAAATGCGGATGAGATATACCGCGGCATATGGAACGACTATTTAAGCCCCTGTATCCGGCTGATCGAAGAGGGCAGGAATGAAGAATGCAGGGATGTATACAGTCAGATGGTAAGAAGGCTGGAGAAAGATTACATGACAGGGCAGCAGGAAGGAGACGAAAGATGAGTGATTACAAGATAGAGACAAAATGCATACAGTCAGGTTATGAGCCGGGGAACGGAGAACCGAGGATCGTGCCTATTTATCAGAGCACTACGTTCCGCTATACGAGCAGCGAACAGATGGGAAGGCTGTTTGACCTGGAGGAGTCAGGGTATTTCTATACCCGTCTCCAGAATCCCACCAATGATGCAGTGGCGGCAAAGATCTGCGACCTGGAAGGCGGTGTGGCCGCGATGCTTACTTCTTCCGGTCAGGCGGCAAATTTTTATGCGGTCATGAACATCGCACAGGCAGGTGACCATATTGTATGCGCGTCCGCACTTTACGGCGGCACATATAACCTTTATGCACATACGATCCGCAAGATGGGGGTTGAGGCTACTTTTGTCGACCCGGACTGCACGGAAGAGGAACTGGAAGCAGCATTCCGTGATAATACAAAAGCAGTGTTCGGCGAGTCGATCGCGAATCCGGCGCTTGTCGTCCTTGATTTTGAAAAGTTTGCCGCTGCGGCGCACAGACACGGCGTACCGTTTATCGTGGACAATACGTTTGCCACTCCGGTCAACTGCCGTCCGTTCGAGTGGGGGGCGGATATTGTCACACACTCCACGACAAAATACATGGACGGACATGCAGCCTGCGTAGGAGGCGCGATCGTGGACAGCGGAAACTTTGACTGGATGGCGCACGCGGATAAATTTCCTGGCCTGACAAAGCCGGATGAGACTTATCATGGTATTGTCTATGCTGAAAAATTCGGGAAAGGCGCATATATCACGAAAGCGACTGCACAGCTCATGAGGGATCTGGGATCGATCCAGTCCCCGCAGAATGCGTTCCTTCTGAATATCGGACTTGAAACTCTTCATCTGAGAGTGCCGAGACACTGTGAGAATGCTGTAAAGGTGGCACAGTATCTTAAAGGTCACGAAAAGGTGGCATGGGTGAACTGCCCGTCCCTTCCGGGAGATAAGTATTATGACCTGGCGCAGAAATATATGCCGAACGGGACATGCGGGGTCATTACCTTCGGCCTCAAAGGCGGAAGAGAAGCCGCTGTAGAGATGATGGATAAGCTGAAACTGGTTGCCATCGTTACACACGTGGCGGATGCAAGAAGCTGCGTTCTTCATCCGGCAAGCCATACACACCGCCAGATGAACGATCAGGAGCTGCTCGAGGCAGGCGTGCAGCCGGATCTGATCCGATTCAGCGTAGGGATTGAAAATGTGGAAGACATCATAGCAGATGTGGAGCAGGCCCTGAGATAAAATCTGTATTTGCGGGGGAGCCTTCCTTGTGAATATGACGTCCGAAAACCGCCGGTTTGTTGCAGGACGTTTTCGCGGCGGGCGGGGATATGGCTCAGGTTCCGGTTCCGTAATCTGGGAAAGACGTAAAAAGAATG
>ERZ1643246.4157-NODE-4157-length-11702-cov-15.462437_pt1 | contig 11702 bp, 11 predicted proteins | sample MGYA00579265_ERZ1643246 | MGnify/ENA primary metagenome ERZ1643246 (study PRJEB29033, sample SAMEA4952261) | chicken gut metagenome | biome: Broiler Chicken; feature: Gastrointestinal Tract; material: Caecum | place: Ireland | collected 2018 | study: Broiler...
GGATTGAACTGGATCACGACGACGGAAGATATAAATACGAAGGGGATATCATCTACGAGAGAGTAGAGTATGATTTTGAAATCGATGCGAATTCCGGAGACGTGATCAGCTGGGAAGAAGAACGTGGATAAAACATAGGGAAGACATCAAATTACTCCAACTTTTTAAGTTGGAGTAATTTGATTTGCGGTTGATAAAATACTTTAGTATGTATGAGGATGGATAAGCCCCGGATCTTTCTGGTCTATATAGGATTCCAGAGTGTTTTTGTCCGCGAGCGAGGGGACAACACCTTCTCTTGAGACACAGAAACCAGCGGCATAAGTGGCGATACGTACAGCTTCTTTTAGTGTATACCCGTATAGAAGATAAGAAGCTAGCGTACATATAAAAGCGTCGCTGGCACCGGTGCTGTCTACCGCTGTAAAAGATGCTGCGGGGAAGGTCTCTTCCCATTCTTTTGTCTTTACAAAACATCCACGTTCACCCAGCGTAGTGATCACGATTTTGATGCCATATCCTAACAGGGTTTCAGCTCTGGACTCAAGTGACGGAGAGTCGGGACACAGTACCTTGAGCTCGTCTTCGTTAGGAATGATAATATCTACGCAGGAAAGTAATTCTTCCGGGAAATGGTCACAGGCAGAAGGTTTTAATATTGTTTTTACATTATGTCTGTGAGCAGCTTTACATGCTTCTAGTACGGTCTCAACTGGAATCTCTGACTGGATCAGACAATAACCTGTATTCTGGAATAAATGTTCGTTTTCCCGGATGTTTTCCGGAGTGAATATATTATTTGCCCCGGCGAGAATGGATATCATAGAATTACCACCGGATTCAACAAAAATATATGCCTTTCCGGTATTTGAATTAATGCAGCGTTTAATTCCGGAGGTATCCACTCCATAATCGGCCAAGGCTCGATAAATGGTATCGGATTCTATGTCTGATCCAACATTGCCGATAAGAGAAACCTGATGGCCGAGTTTGGCGGTACCGATAGCCTGATTGATTCCTTTCCCTCCGGGATAAGTGGAGGAAGTGGAGGTGCTGACTGTCTTTCCTGTGTCCGGCAGCCGGGGAACATTGAGGTAAGTATCAAGGTTGATACTGCCGACTACTACAATTTTAGGTATCTTTAATGAGAAAGGAACATCAACTGTAGCCAGATTATCCAGAATGATCTTCTGGGTGAAAGACGGGAGCGCGTCTTTTCTCTTTTCTATGTTGGAAATTAGTTTTTTGCAGAGAAACATACCAAAATTGCAGGTTGGGATTGTATATGTGGAAATCTCCGGTATGGAGGGGGATTCAATCCCATCATTTTTTAAAGAAATGAGGGAAAAATCCTCAGGAATCCGATAGTGCAATGTATTCATTAATTGATAAAATTCCAGTGCCCTTTGATAGTGGGAAGCTATGATCCCGCTGATTTGGTGGGTGTTGATCTTATAAATCAGCGTTTTATCCAATTCATAAAAAATAAGCTTGTCGTTCATTGGAAGATGATTATCAAACAGGCATTTCTGATACCCGGATATAAATTTATCGGCGTAAGGATTCCTCATTGAAAGGCATGCAACATCTGTATGGCGCATAGAGAGAAGCTCGGATGTAAGCTGATATCCATATGTTTCGTACGGCAGCTGGAGTGCATTGCGTCCTGCATATGGCCCGAATTGGATGAGAGGGATATCATTGTCCTGAATATGATGGACATGTGAGAGACTCTCATTATTCAACGGTTCCCATATAATACCATCTACATGATTGCTGCATAGGGCAGTAATGCTTTTTAATTCTTGTTCGGTATCTGAACAACTGCTGCGGACGAGGATCGTATATCCATGTTCTTGTGCAGTAGATATGATCCCATCTAAAAATGCATCATTACACAGTTGAGAAGGGAGCAGAATACCGATGATCCATGATTTTTGAGTTGGGGTTTTTGCGGATGCATAAGGAGTATAATTATATTCTTTGACAATCTTCAGTACCCGCTCTCTTGTTTCGCTGCTGATGGATTCATCCTTGTGATTCATGATTTTAGAAACCGTGGAGGGGGAAACACCAGCAAGTTCAGCTATTTCTTTAATGTTCATAGTAATCCTCCCTTAAATATATAAACATCATAGAAAAAATGTGAAAACCTGTCAACATGCAGATGTGTGTACAATATGCACAAAAAAAATAATTAATAAATATACAAATCGACAAAAAAGCACAAAAACATTGACTGGTAAATATGTTGGTGTTATAGTTGATTTACAGGAAAACATTTTCGGAAAACTATTTCTTAGCGAGGTTGTTATGAGGATTTTAAATTTCGGGTCGTTGAATATTGATTATGTTTATGGTGTGGATCATTTTGTGAAAAAAGGTGAAACGCTATCATCTAACTCATTAAATGTATATAGCGGAGGTAAAGGATTAAATCAATCTATTGCAATATGCAGAGCCGGTGTAAAGGTGTATCATGCAGGCGCGATTGGTCAGGATGGATTTTTCTTGCTTGATATACTGAATGAATCGGGTGTGGATACGGAACTGATTAAAATTCTTCCTGATACTAGAACTGGAAATGCTATTATACAGAACGATATTCAGGGAGATAACTGCATTTTGCTTTATAGCGGTGCTAACCGGGCTATTACAAGAGCAATGGTAGATAACATTATCGACAAATTTGATGCAGGTGACTGGTTAATACTTCAAAATGAAATCAGTGAAATACCGTATATCGTAGAAAAGGCTCATGATAAAAAAATGAAGATCATTATAAATCCATCTCCTATGGATGAAAAGATATCAGATATCAATCTGGGTTATGTGGACTGTCTTATATTAAATGAGGTTGAAGCGCAGGGGTTTGTAGGAGAAAAGAAAAATGATGACGAGATTGTAGCAGGGATGAGGGAAAAATTCCCTGATATGGAAATTGTATTAACGCTGGGCGAAAAAGGTTCTATATATATAGGGCAAAATGAAACAATACAGCAACCTGCTTATAAAGTACAGGCAATTGATACAACAGCAGCAGGAGACACATTTACCGGATATTTTCTCGCGGCCAGAGTAAATGGGATGATGGTAGACAAGGCGCTGGACGTGGCATCTAAGGCATCTGCGATAGCAGTTTCAAGGAAGGGGGCTGCACCTTCTATACCAGACAAAGAGGAGATTGCGATGTTTGAAAAACTATGCATGACGGGATATCTGGATCCTGTTAAGGTTGAAAAAGATGAAAAATTAAAAATGGAAAGGTGACTTGAAAGGAGTGGAGAAGAAAGAATAGAAAAAGGGATGAATGAGATGGAAAAAATTTAGGAGGAATGTGGTATGGAAAGAATTATAATTGATACTGATCCGGGCGTCGATGACGCTATGGCAATTTTACTGGCGCTAAAAGCAGACACTCGGTTCAAGATTGAAGCGCTGACAACAGTAGATGGAAATGTGGGAATTGACAAAGTTACAAGAAATGCCAAAGCAATTCTGGAATTAAGCGGGAATTCAGATATTCCTGTTTACCAGGGCGCCAGACATCCGATGGAAAGGGGACAGGAATATAGCGATGATTTTCATGGGAGCAATGGGCTTGGAGGAGTAGATATTCCTGTACAGGATATGAAAATACCGGATAAAGATGCAGTAGATTATCTTATTGAAACAGTGAACAGCAATCCGGGAAAAATTGTATTAGTCCCAATCGGACCGCTGACCAATATTGCGAAAGCTGTGCAAAAAAATGCGGAATTTGTATCCAATGTTAAAAGAGTTGTGCTCATGGGAGGAGCCGAACATGGAGGAAATATGTCTCCGGTTGCTGAGTTTAATTTTTATCATGATCCGGTAGCAGCAGATGTAGTTTTTAATGCCGGTTTTAAAGAAATTATTATGGTAGGTCTGGATGCTACCAGCAAAGTTTATATGACTCCGGCAATGAGAGAGCTTTGCTATTTGATTGATACTTCGGTTTCCCGGTTTATTTATGATATTACAAGACAGTACACTACGAGAAGATGGGAAATTAACCGTGTGATGGGATGTCAGATGTGTGATCCGCTTGTAATAGGATACTTACTCGATAATAATATGCTTACATTAAAGGACGCGCATGTTGAAATTGAAACAAAAGGCCGTTGTGAAGGTATGTCTGTTGTATATAGAAATGAACGGTATCCAGAACTTCCGGTAAACTGCAAGGTTGCAGTTGATACGGATTCCAGAAGGTTTTTTGAGGTGTTTTATGAAACGTTATTTCCTCAATATAAAAGTGAAATCAAAACAATGTTAGACAGAGAGTATAGATAAAACAATCAGAAAGGAAAGAAAAATCATGACATTTAAAGAAAGAATAAAAAAAGATTTTAACCTGTTGGCAATTTTGCTGATTCCTATTGCTATTGCAATTAACTTTATCTGCGGAACGCTTGCTTCCGCGCTAAAACTTCCACTGTATCTGGATAGCATCGGTACATTTCTCGTGGGTATGCTGGCTGGTCCGTGGGTAGGACTTATTACAGGTGTGCTTAGTATCTGTATTAATGCGGTGAGCGACCCAACGCTGTTCCCATACTCTATATTAGCAGGGTGTACAGGATGTTTGGTAGGCGCATTTTCGAGAAAGGGAATGTTTACTTCATTTATTAAAATGATAATTGCTGCAGTGGTTGTTGCTCTTGTGTCTGTATTTGGAACGATAGCCATTAAATATATTTTCTTTGGCGGATTTGGGACGAGTGGAGTTTCTATACTGGCAGCGACATTGATCGCCAGTGGACAGCCTTTCTGGGTTGCACAGGTTATTGCCCAGATCATTGGGGAACTTCCGGACAAAATTATTTCGATTCTGGTTCCATTCTTTGTAATAAAGGGAATGTCTGATAGATATTTATATAAATTCTCCAATGGAGAAGTGTTTATCCGTGCACGTAAAAAATAGTTTGGACAGGGGTTAAAATAATGGGTGAAAAAAAGAATGTTATTTTAAATTTAAATCCTTTAACACAGATAGAAATGGTAGTATTGCTCGCCTTTATAGCGCTCCTCTTTGACTATAGGATAAGCACAGTGGTTTTGTGTGTGATGATTGGTATGGCGTGTGCAGCTGGTATCCTAAAACCATTCCTTTCTATGTGGATGAAAACGATTGTATTTATTACGGTAGTAGTATTCATTATGCAGCTGTTTTTTCTTCCGGGAGAAACAGAAATATGGAGCTTCTGGATTTTTTCGATAAAGCAGGAGAGTTTAAGCAACGCAATAAGTGTATGTACTCGCCTGCTGGGAGTCGGTACAGCGGCAGTCTTGGGAATCCAGATGGTAAATGTAGACAAGCTGGTTATTGTCCTGGAAGAAAAAGGGTTGTCCGCATCGGCAACATATGTACTGCTCTCCACGGTGAATATTATTCCTCAAATGTCGAAAAAAATGAAAGTAATCATGGATGCGCAGAAATCCAGAGGCATAGAAACAGAAAGTAATATCTGGGTGCGTGCAAAAGCATTTTTCCCGACCATCGGGCCGCTTATTCTCAACTCTATTGTTAATGCAGAGGAGAGGACGATTACTTTGGAAGCAAGAGGATTTACAGCTCCCGTTAAGAAGACCAGATTACATAGTATAGAGGATTCGGGAGCGGATAAGATACTCCGAAAGATATTTTTGCTGATTTTTATAATAGTGATTGTAGGGAGAGTTGTTTTATGGATAGTGTAGTACTGAAAAATGTAAGTTATAAATATCCAACATCAGAAGAAAATGTGCTGGACAACGTGTCTCTTGAGATTAAGAAAGGTGAGTTCTGTTCGATTATTGGATCAAATGGCAGCGGGAAAACAACGTTGTGCAGTGTGATCAGAGGGTTTGTTCCTAAATTTTACAAAGGAGATTTGCAGGGAGAAATCCTGATCAATGGTGAGGATATTTCTGATAAATCATTAGGTGAACTTGCAAAAGATATTGGGTTTGTGTTTCAAAATCCTTTTACCCAGATCAGTGGAGTGGCCAAGACGGTGTATGAGGAACTTGCATTCGGGTTAGAAAATATGGGAGTTCCGCCGGCTGAGATAAGGGAGAGAGTAGAACGTGTCTTAAAGCTGACTAAAACAGAAGAATTTAAAGACAGAAATCCGTATATGCTTTCTGGCGGCCAGCAGCAGCGTGTGGCTTTGGCGGCGATTCTGGTCATGGAGCAGGATATTCTGGTTATTGATGAACCGACTTCGCAGTTGGATCCGCAAAGTACAGACGATGTTTTTGAGATTATCCAACTAATGCGCGGCATGGGAAAAACAATCATTTTAGTAGAACATAAGATGGAGCAGATTGCCAGGTACTCGGATCATGTAATTGTGCTTGATAAGGGGAAAATTGTATTGGAGGGTACGGCAGAAGAAGTATTTACAGATTATCGGTGTGAAAAATTCCATACAAGGCTTCCGCAATGGACGGTAATAGGAAAACAACTTAGAGACAATAAAGTGGATTTGAAAAAATTACCTATTACACAGGAAGGAATGGCCCGGGAAATAAAGGCTTTTGAAAAGGGGGGAGACTAAATTGGCTTTAGTGGATTTAAAAAATGTGTCTTTTTCATATCCAAATGGATTCCTTGCAGTGGATAATGTTTCCTTTAGCGTGGAAGCGGGGGAGAATATTGCGATTGTTGGACAAAATGGAGCCGGAAAAACTACAACAGTAAAAATGATCAACGGACTCGCTAAACCGACAAAGGGGGATGTGTATATATCGGGGAAAAACACGAAAGAGTATACGACGGCTCAAATTGCGAAAATGGCTGGATATGTATTCCAAAATCCGGATGACCAGATATTTAATAATACCGTATATAAAGAAATTGAATATGGTCTGAAGAGGATGGGAGTGCCATTTGAAGAATGTAAGAAAAGGGTGGAACGCGCTGCCGAAATTACCGGAATGACGCAATATCTGGAACATAATCCGTATGATCTTCCGTTGTCGTTGCGTAAATTTGTTACAATTGCATCGGTTATTGCCAGTGACTGTCAGGTAATGATATTCGATGAACCTACAGCGGGGCAGGATCTTGAGGGATTGGAACGCCTGTCAGATATCATCTGTATGCTGAAAAATGAGGGAAAAGCGCTTATAACTATTACTCATGATATGGAGTTTGTAGCAGAAAATTTTGAGCGGATTATCATTATGTGCAATAAAAAGGTGATTGCGGACGGAAAGGCTGATCATATTTTGTACTGTAAAGAAGAAATGGAGCAGGCAAGATTAAAACAGCCGTGTATCGTGCAAATGTGTAATGCAATTGGGGTAAAACAATCCACGTTGGATATAAAAGAAATTGCGGATTTCCTTATAGAAAAGAGAAGAAAAGGGTAGTGGTGCTTCTTTTGGGGATAACGTGTACAGGGTGTATTGTTTTGTGGCATTACATCCTGTTTTTTCGAGTGCAACGAGCCAAAGTCCGGGCATGCCCGAGGCTTTGGCGACCATTTACAACACCTCTCGGAATGTGCCTTATGGCTTTCCGGTGAATGGGAATATAGTGGAGAGTGTAGGACGTTCACAGCTTTTTCTTGACGTATCCGGGCGGTTTTGGTATAATTGATAAGACATATGAATAGAATATATATCACATGATCATCGGGTATATGTCAGCAAAATGTCGACTTGTGATTTCGAAAGGATTTTGCAAAAAAAGGCGGTCATGTGCATCGTGCGTACGCGGAAAGAATGCGGACGCTAAGTGCTCATACTTAGGCGCAGTAGCCAAGTGGTAAGGCGTGGGTCTGCAACACCCTGATTCACCGGTTCAAATCCGGTCTGCGCCTCTTGTCAGAATAGGGAGAAATGCTGAAAAACAGTGTTTCTCTCTTTTTTGTGTGTTTGAACGCCATGACAGACTGGAATACGCAATATCCTCATTTGGTAAATGCCTGCCAAATTGTTGCCTTTCTCTGCTGAATGGTGACAGTTCAGCCCGCGCCATTCGCAAAGTCGCACCGGCGTGCTAACTGCGGTTACGCCGAACAATTTCCCGTGAGAAAATCGGGTGACTCCGGGTCTGCAGTATGCTAAAATAGTAACTGTCTAAGAAAATGAGAATGGAGGGAAACTATGTTTGATCCAAACAGCACATTTTTATTTATCCTTGCCGGGCTGGTCATCCTTTTTGTGATCGCCCAGTCCGTATTCTTCCTTGTCAGGGCGTACCGGAGAGGAAAAGCGCTCGGCATGGATATGAAGCAGATCAGAAAGACGATTCTTTCTACTGCGGTCTTTACTTTTGCTCCGGCGGTATCGATCCTGCTGGGAGTCATCACGCTTTCTAAATTTCTGGGGCTGCCGCTTCCGTGGCTGCGACTGAGCGTCATCGGCGCCATTACCTATGAACTGCCGGCAGCGACTACAACGGCAAATGCACTGGGAATCACGGCATTATCCGAGACGATTACAGATCCTCAGGTCTATACTGCGATCGCGTGGGTCATGACACTGGGGATTTTTCCGGGGCTGATATGGGTGCCGCTTTTTATTAAGAAGATACAAGGCGGTCTCATGAAGATCAAGAATAAGGACAGCAAATGGGGCGATATCCTGATGACGGCCCTGTTTCTTGGTATGATCTCTGCGTTCCTCGGGATGGTATTTGCGGATATCCGGTCAGGGCTTGCCGGATGGATTCCGATCTTCGTCCTGCTGTTTTCGGCATTTGTTATGGGAATTTGCGGACTTTTAGTGAAGAAATGCGGCATGAAGTGGCTGGAAAACTATGCGCTTCCCATCAGTATGCTGTGCGCGATGGCGTTTGCAGTCGTGATCACTCCGCTGATCGTGTGAGCTTGAAGGAGGAATGAAAAAATGAAAGAAAAAAATACAAAGATATCAAATCCTGCAGGCGGGCGCAGCTATGAAGATATGACCCACCTGTATGGAAGGATCTGGATCCTGAGTGCTCTCGGCATGATCTTTGCCTATCCGATCGTGACATGTATTTACTATGATGCATGGCCGGGGATCGTTCCTGTGATCAAGGGACTGATCGGCGTTGCCCCGATCTTCTGGACAGTAGGTCTTATTGAGGTGCTGACGTTCGTGCCCATGCTGGGAACAGCAGGCTCCTATCTTGCATTTGTCACAGGAAATCTGACCAATCTGAAAGTGCCGGCAGCACTGACAGCCATGGAAAATGCGCGGGTGAAGCCGGGAACAGAGGAAGGTGAAGTGATTTCCACGATCGCGGTGGCTACGTCCTCTATTGTAACGACCGTGATCATCGCCGTCGGAGTAGCTCTGCTTGTGCCGCTGACCCCGATCCTGAACTCCCCGACCCTCAAACCTGCTTTCGATAATATATTGCCGGCACTGTTCGGAGGACTTGCGGTAGTGTATGTGAGTAAGAACTGGAAAATCTCGATTGCGCCGCTTGTATTTATGGTGGTGCTCTTCCTCTGTGTTCCATCCCTGTCAGGCTCGGTGGGGGTTCTTGTGCCTGTAGGCGCGATCATCGCTATTGGGGCGGCAAGGATTTTGTATAACAAAGGAAAACTGTGAAAGGAGTTGTAACAACGTGATCGTATTATATATCGTGCTTGCAGTTATAGTGATTTTCCTTGCAGTGCTTCTGATCCGTGCGGCGCTGTTCCGGCCGCATCCGGAGCTGGTCCCGTCAGGGGAGAAAGTGGAGCTTGACGAGAAGAAGATCGTTAACGATATGGTGGAGATGATCCGCTGCAAAACTGTCTCTTATAATGATGAAAGTCTGATCGATAAAGAGGAGTTCAGAAAATTTCAGGACCTCCTCCCAAAGCTTTATCCGAAGGTGCATGAGACCTGCCCGCGGGAATTCGTGGGAGTGAACGGTATGATGTACCACTGGAAAGGAAAGAAACCGGAAGATCCGGTCGTCCTGATGGCCCATTATGATGTGGTCCCGGTGGAAGAGGCGCTGTGGGATAAGCCGGCTTTTGAAGGGATCGTGGAGGACGGAGTGATCTGGGGACGGGGAACTCTTGATACGAAAGGGACATTCTGCGGCATCATGGAAGCCGCGGAGAAGCTGATCACAGAAGGCTTCGTGCCGGAGCATGATATCTATCTGGCGTTTTCGGGACAGGAGGAGATCAACGGACCGTCCTGTCCGGCGATTGTGGACCTGTTCGAGGAGAGAGGGATACGGCCGGCTCTCGTCGTTGACGAGGGCGGCGCGGTTGTGGAAAATGTATTTCCGGGAGTTAACCGGGAATGTGCCCTGATCGGTATTGCCGAGAAAGGTCTTACCAATATTGAATTCAAGGCAAAGAGCGGAGGAGGGCATGCTTCTATGCCGCCGGTACACACGATCGTGGGAGAACTGGCGCAGGCGGTCGTCGATGTGGAGAACCATCCGTTTCCGAGACAGCTTACCAAGCCGGTACGGGAGATGCTGGATATACTTGGGAGACATTCCGGATTCGCTTATAAGATACTTTTTGCGAACCTATGGTGTCTGGAGCCGTTATTTGACAGAGTATGCCGTGCGTCCGGCGGTGAACTCAACGCGATGATGCGCACCACTTGTGCCGTAACGAAAATGCAGGGAGGTAAGGCATTCAATGTGATCCCGCCCGCGGCTTCCGTAGGGATGAACCTGCGTCTTCTGGGAAAAGATACTGTAGGATCAGCCAAAGCATATCTTGAAAAGACGATCAATAACCCGGACATTGAAGTATCAGTTTTCGAGGGCCGGAATCCGTCGGCTGAGTCAGATACGGACTGCGCGGAATACACAAGACTGTGCCAGGCTGTCAAAGATACATGGACGGATGCTATCGTTTCTCCGTATCTTATGATGGCGTGCAGCGATTCATGGCATTACTGCCGGATTACGGACAGAGTGTATAAGTTCTCTGCAATGAAGCTGTCGAAAGAAGAGAGAGGAATGATCCATGGAAATAATGAAAGAGTTCCGATTGCGACACTGGTGAAGACGGTAGAATTTTATGTGCGGCTGATGAAAATGTGCTGATATGGAAAAAAAATTAATTTTTTTAATGTTCCTTTAATCTTTTTCATGTATAATGCAGTTACGTGAAGAAAGGAGGAGCGGTTGATGGGAAAAAAGTATCTGATAATCCTTGTGGGATTTATATTAACATTTGCATTGCTGACCGGATGCGGGATGACCCGTACAGTTCAGCGGACACAGACATCTGATGACAGCAGTACGCAGCGGGAGGAAGAGCTTCAGGCGGAGATCGATGCCCTGCAGCAGGAGATCGACGATCTGAAGAACGGCCAGGATCAGCAGAACGCCGATCCGGCGGATGACGGGCAGACGGCAGCGGGAGGACAGAATTCAGATAACAGTACATCGCAGCCAGGGAACAGAAGCGGCCATCACTCTTCCGGTAAGATGTCGGACGTAGCGGTCAGCTTGGAGGAAGCGCAGGACATTGCTCTGGAGAGAGTGCCGGGGGCGACATCCAAAAATATATCGATCGAGCTGGATCGTGACGACGGCTGGTATATATACGAGGGTGAGATCGTGTATGACGGCATGGAATACGAGTTTGAGATCGATGCGGATACCGGGAACATACTAAAGTGGGAAGAAGAAAGATGGTAGGATAGTGTATTAAAACGCCGAAGATTAGCTTCGGCGTTTTTTTATACAAAGAAAACCACGCGATAGTCGCGTGGTTCTGTGGAAGCTTTAG
>ERZ1643246.4158-NODE-4158-length-11698-cov-12.938847_pt1 | contig 11698 bp, 10 predicted proteins | sample MGYA00579265_ERZ1643246 | MGnify/ENA primary metagenome ERZ1643246 (study PRJEB29033, sample SAMEA4952261) | chicken gut metagenome | biome: Broiler Chicken; feature: Gastrointestinal Tract; material: Caecum | place: Ireland | collected 2018 | study: Broiler...
CGTTTTTGTCATTTCTCTCGCCGCGATCGTTTTTGTCGTTCTTGCGGCGGTCGCGGCCGCCCTCGCCGCGGCCTGCATCCGTACGCTCGCCCGCAGGCTTTGCCCCGCGGTCCTTGTCGTTTCTGCGGCGGTCATGCCCGCCGTCACGCTCCCTTTTGCGCTCGGGACGCGCAGCCGCTTCCTCCTGAGCGGGCGCCGTCTGTGCCCCGGTCGGCTCCTCCTGTGCATCCTCTTCCTCCTCGCGGGGTTCGGAATGCTCGCCGCGCTGAACCTGATCGGCGGGGAAATCACGATAGACGAGTGCGCCGTCCTTTTCGATCTTTACGCGCACTTCCATCTTGAGCATATTGGCAGAGACGACCGTTCCTTTGCCCTCGGGCGTGGAGACGGTTGCACCGATTCTCGGGACCTGCTTGCAGGCGGAGGAGTAATAGTCATCCTCATAGGCAAGACAGCACATGAGCCTGCCGCACAGACCGCTGATCTTGCCCGGGTTGAGGGACAGTCCCTGATTTTTCGCCATCTTGATGCCTACTTTCTTGAAGTCGGGCATACAGCCCGCACAGCAGACCTCTCTGCCGCAGGGCGCGATCCCGCCGAGAATGCGCGCCTCGTCGCGGATGCCGACCTGGCGCAGTTCGATGCGCAGGTGGAACACGGACGCAAGATCGCGCACAAGTTCGCGGAAATCGACGCGCCCCTCGGACGTGAACGTGAACACCACTTTGCTGCCGTCGAACGTAAATTCGCAGTCGATGAGCTTCATCGGAAGTTCGCGTGCGGCGATCTTCTCTTTGCAGATCTTCATCGCCTCACCGCGGCGCGCTTCATGCTCGGCAATGATCGCCTCATCCCGCTCCGTCGCAACGCGGATGATATTTTTGAGGGGCTGTACGACCGCCTCGTCGGAAACTTCGCGCAGCGGATCCACCACAATGGCGTACTCCGTCCCGCGTGCCGTCTCGACAATGACGCCCTGCCCTGCGGCAAGCGTCAGTCCGCCCGCTCCGAAATAATAGGGTTTGCAACCCTTCTTGAATTTGACAACGACAACCTCTGTCATAGCAACCTCCCTGTCATGTAGCCCGTCGCGCTCCGCCATGCGGCCGTGTCGGAAAGTCCGCTCAAAAAGCGGTGTTATGAATCATCTTTGTATGATGCACGAAAATTTGCGTGATGTGCGAAGAGCTTTTTTCCGCATCCCCGAAGCGATTTTTCGCTCCGCACTCAAACGGTGCGCCCCTCGTGCGTTTTTTGCGCCTTGCCGATGCGCAGGGCAAGCGTTAAAGCCGCCTGTGCGCCGTTGGCGTTGAATGCGATCTCACGCTCCGCGTCGGTGACATAGCCGAGCGCGTCGATCAGCGCGCCTGCGCAGTACCGCGCGGCAAGCGGTGCGATCTCACGCGCGGAAAGCACACAGTATTTTGCCTGTCCCGTCACCGTCAGAAGCGTGTCGCGCAAGACAAGTCTCACCGCCGCAAAGAACGCCTTGCCGCGATCGCCCGCCTCACGGCTGACACTGACAAGATCTCCGCCCGCAAGATATTTCTGCGCGAGAATAAAGTCCTCGCCCCCGCCTGCGAGCAGGTCCTCGGCAACCGAGAGAACACCGCCGCACGCCGCCGACGCCGCGTGCACGTCCCCCGCTTCGGGGTGCATCCGCGAAAGCGCGCCGGCCACCTGTTCCTCCGAAAAGGGCGAAACCCTGCGCACGTTGGCACGGGAGAGCACCGTCGGAAGAACGGTGTGTTCCGCCGTTGCGCCTGCAAGAAAATATACGCCCTGCGGCGGCTCCTCGAGGAGTTTTAACAGCTTGTTCTGCACAAGGGGCGTGACGTTCTGGAATGCGTCGAGGACAAACAGCTTCTTGTCGCGCTCCACAGGGCGCAGAAGGCTCTCGTCCGAGATCTCGCTTGCAAGGTCAGCGGTAAGCTTTCCGCCCGCGGCAGGATAGAAGAGACAGTCGGAATAGCTCTCCTCGCCGATGAGGTGCGCCTCGCGCGAGCCGTCCTCTGCGCCAAAGAACGCCTTGGCGCACTCCGTGAGGTATGCGCGCAGGTAACGCTCGTCGGGAAAGAGCACGAGCGTAAAATGCGCCGCCTCGCCCTGCGCCGCGCTCTCGCGCAGCGCGCGGTATACCGTTGTCGACCGAAAGAGCTGCTGCATCATTCCTCCGAATAGACCGCGATCCTGCCGTCCGTCAAGCCGAACGTGTGTCTTGCTTTTTTGAGCTGCGCCGCCTTTTCCGCCGTGACGACTTCCCCCCGCACAAGGAGCGGAAGACAGGGCGGGACCATGCCGCAGGCGCGCGCACAGACCTTTCCGACCGCCTCATCGGGCAGGAGCATGACCGTCTTGGCCTGCTTACCCTCCACCATGTCCGCGGCGGACGGCTCTGAAACGTGCGTCAAGACGAGCGGATCTGAAAGCTTTTCCGCAATCGGCATGCAGGCGGGTGCGCCATGTCTTAATCTGCGTACAAGGCGCACAAGTTTGTTCAGCTCCCGCACCTTGGTGGCGGGAGAGAGATAGAACATGAGATACTGTCCGTCGTTGAACTCGGGATAGACGCCGTGCGCCTCGAGATAGTCCTCTGCGGCATAGACCGCGTCGCCGAAGAACACTACGATCTTCGTCCAGTCGTCGTTTTCAAGCGCAAAAAGCGCGCGCTTTGCCCGCTCCGCCGCCCCTTCGATGCGCGCGTTCCTCGGATACTTGACGGCATATTCGATGCTCGCAAGGATGGGATAGGACGGGGACGAGGTGCGGAAACGTTCGACTCCCGCACGGAGCGACTCTGCCCAGGCCCCCTTTGCAGAGACGATCGCCCCCTGCGTGCAGGCGGGCAGCGATTTATGCACACCGTCCACCCATAAATCCGCAAAATTGCCTGCGTACATGGGCGTGCCGTGCAGGTGCGAGCCGTGCGCGCCGTCCACTGCGAGCGGTTTGCCCTGTGCGTCGCACACAGTACGCGCCTCAAAAAGCGGCGGGAAAAATCCGTAATAGTCGGGAGAGGTCAAAAGGAGCGCGTCTGCGTCAAAAAGCGCTTTTTCCAATGTCTCCCGCGCGGGCTGGCGGGGAATCCCGCCGACCGTCTCCTGCGGCAGGAGAACGGGCGTAAGCCCCATGACTTCGCACGCGTGAAAGACGCTCTTATGCGCATACGTCGGCACGCAGATGCGCCGACACCCGCGGCTGCGCAGGGCATATATCATGGAAAAGACGCCGCAGGTGGAGCCGTCCGTCAGAAAGAAACTTTCCTTTGCGCCGAGAATGTGCGCGGCGTCCGCCTGGGCGAGCGCGAGAACGCCCTTGGGATCGGACAGATCGTCCGAGTAGGGAAGTTCCGTGATATCCATGCCCGCGCGCTTGTGTCCGGGCGTATGAAAAGAGATATGCCGCTTCTGCGAGCGGAGCATATGCAGAATGTGCAGCGTCATTGATACGTTTCGACGAGATAGCGAAGAAGAGAAACCGTCTCGAAGCACAGATCCGCCCCGTCGAGATAGTTGTTATAGAAGATGACGAGGTTGACGTTCTGCGTCGTGCGCGCGCCCGCCGAATCGGTGTAATAGACAAGATTTTTTAAAAGGTTGAGCCCGCCCACATTGATGCCGAGGCTCTTTTCGTATGTCTTGCCGTCCTCTTCGAATTCGTACACCGTGTGCGAGAGCTTGCCCTCGTCGAACGCCTTCTGCACCGCGATATAGTCTTCGCGCAATTGCAGAACCCTTTCGCGCTCGTCTTCCAACCCCTGCGCCTTCGACTCGTCGGAGCGGTAACGCTTGTCCTTTTCGTTGCGCGCAAAGCTCTCCTCTATCGTGCGGACGCCGTCAAGAGCGTCGCTCGTCGCCCAATCATCGCCGAAAAACTGCACAAGATAGTCCTCGCACAGACTGAAATAATACTCCGTGTCATAGACGGCGCCCAGCGTGATCGCGTTTTCGTCGATGGCGCCCGCCGCGAACTGATAGAGCTCCGACTGCGTTTCAATGACGCGCTCGCCGTTTTCGTCCAGTACGTCGTTGCCGTTTTCGTCCTTTTTGTAGGTAGGGTTATCCGTCATGAACATGACCGTCCCCTGCCCTGCCGCACGGCGCGCCGTAAACGTCGCAGAGGCGTAGTCGTTTCCCGAAAAGCCCTCCGTCGTCACCGACAGAATATCATAGGAGAATACCTTCTTTTCCTCGAGCGTATCCCCCAGCGAGGAAAAAGCACGGTCTGTCTGCAGATCGGTATGCGCATAGATGGCGAACTCCTGGTCCTTTCTCGGGCGCGTCGCCGTCATGGTAAACAGCAGAACGAGCACAAGCACGAACACAAGGATGGTGACGAGCATCTTCAGCCAGTCATAGGAGATGAGATTCGAAAGCCTCTGTTTTGTAATGCGAGCGTCCAAAGAATGCCCTCCTTTTTACAAAAGGGCACGGAGATGCTCCGTGCCCCGCGCATTTATTTTTTGGGTTTCATCGTGGGGAACAAGAGTACGTCACGGATACTCGCGTTGTCCGTGAGCAACATGACAAGGCGATCGACGCCCAGCCCCAGTCCGCCTGTGGGCGGCATGCCGTATTCGAGCGCGTTCAAAAAGTCCTCATCCACTTCGGCGTTCGCGCCCTGCGCGCGCTTCGCCGCGACCTGCGCCTCCATGCGGGCGCGCTGATCGATGGGGTCGTTGAGCTCGGAGAAGGCATTGCCCATCTCCATGCCGCTGATAAAGTACTCGAACCGTTCGGTCATCGTGGGATCGGAAGGCTTGCGCTTGGCAAGCGGACTGATCTCCACGGGATAATCATAGATAAACGTGGGCTGGATGAGCTTGTCCTCGACGAATGCATCAAAGAACGCCGAAAGGATGTGTCCCTTCGTGTCCTTGCCCTTTTCAAGCTCCACCCCGTGCTCTTTGGCGACAAGGCGCGCCTCTTCGTCGGTTTCGATCGCGGCAAAATCCACGCCCGAATACTTCTTCACCGCCTCGGTCATCGTCAGGCGCTCCCAGTGCGAGAGGTCGATGACGTTGCCGCGGAAAGGAACCTGCAGCGTGCCGCATACCTTCTCGGCGACATGACGATACAGTCCCTCGATGAAGTCCATCATGTACATGTAGTCGGCGTACGCCTGGTACATCTCGATGCTCGTGAACTCGGGGTTGTGCGATGCGTCCATGCCCTCGTTGCGGAAGATACGCCCCACTTCGTACACCTTTTCATACCCGCCGACGATCAGCCGCTTTAAGTACAGCTCCGTCTCAATGCGCAGGTACATGTCGATATCCAGCGCGTTGTGGTGCGTCTTGAAGGGACGTGCATCCGCGCCGATCTCCAGCGTCAGAAGAACGGGCGTTTCCACTTCCATGTAGCCGTTGCCGTCCAGATATGCACGCACCTCGCGCAAAATCGCCGCACGGCGGCGGAAGGTCTCGCGCACGTCCGCGTTCATGATGAGATCGACGTGGCGAAGACGATACTTCATGTCCACGTTCGTGAGCCCGTTGTACTTCTCGGGAAGGGGCAGAAGCGACTTGGTGAGCATCTCGATATGCGTTGCGTGGATGGTCACTTCTCCCGTCTGTGTCTTGAAGACGGTCCCCGTCACGCCGACGATATCGCCGATGTCGTAGTCCTTTTTATAGGACATGTATACATCTTCGCCCACGTCCTGGCGGGTGACATAGATCTGAATGTCGCCCTGCGCGTCGCGGATGTGCGAGAAGGATGCCTTGCCCATGATGCGGCGGGACATCATGCGTCCCGCAATGCTGACTTCCTTTCCTTCCCATGCCGAAAAGTCCCCCTTCACCTGCTCCGAACGAGCGGTGACGGCGAACTTGGTCTTTTGGTAGGGATTGTTCCCCTCCAGCGTAAGTTTACTGAGTTTTTCCCGACGGATGCGCGCCTGCTCGATGAGCTCGCTGCCCTCCGCGCCGTTGATGTTTTCTTCCATAGCCTTAGTTGATCTTGAGCAGTTTGAGTTTGTATTCGCCGTTGGGTGCCTGCACGGTGACAATATCCCCGACCTTCTTGCCCATAAGCGCCGCGCCCACGGGAGACTCGTTGGAGATGATATTCTTCATGGGATCCGCTTCGGTGGTCCCCATGATGGTGTATTCGACATCCTCGTCGAAGTCCACGTCGTGCACGGTGACGACGGAACCGAAGTGCACTGCGGAGTTGTCCGCACTCTCCTCGATGACCTTCGCATTCTTGATCTGGAAATCCAGCTCCTCGATCGCAAGCTCGTTTGCCGCCTGCTCGTTGCGTGCGGCATCATACTCCGCATTCTCCGAAAGATCGCCGTGGCTGCGTGCCTCGGCAATGCGGCGCACGATCTCTTCGCGCTTGACCTTGCGAAGATAGTCGAGCTTCTTGACCGCCTCCTCATATCCCTGCTGCGTCATGAGAAATTCTGCCATCTTTTTTCTTACCCTCGCTTTTTTCCGTGCGTTTGCTCGGAAAATCTAAAATTGACCCCCGCAAACATCCTTTTGTGCGGGAGTCTCCGAAAGACCCGTGACTTCACCGAAGTCACGGGTTTTCTTTCTTCTACATATTATACGGATTTTGCGGCATTTGTCAACCGCTTTCCCGCGCGTTACGCATTTTTCCCGATTTTTTCAACAAACCGAGCAATCCGCGCCGCAGCCTCTTTGAGTTCGTCCATGCCCGTCGCGTACGAACAGCGCACGTGTTCGGCGCCGCATTCCCCGAATGCGCTCCCCGGCACGACGGCGACCTGTTCCTCCAGCAAAAGCCGCTCTGCAAACTGCTCGCCCGTCAGTCCCGTCGCCGCCACCGAAGGGAACACATAGAACGCCCCGCGCGGCTCGAAACAGGTGAGCCCTAAACGGTTGAAGGTCTCGACCAGAAACCGACGGCGGCGGTCGTACTCCGTCCGCATCTGCGTGACGGTCGCAAAATCGTCGCGGAAACCGCCCGAAAGCGCCGCGACCGCGGCGTGCTGCGCCGTGCGCGGCGCGCACAGCATGGTATACTGATGCACTTTCAGCATGGCGGAATCGAGCGCCTTGGGCGCGCACGCATAGCCCACGCGCCAGCCCGTCATGGCGAACGCCTTGGAAAAGCCCGACAACAGCACGGTGCGCTCCTTCATCCCGGGAAGGGATGCGATCGAGCAGTGCCTTCCGCCGTAGGTGAGTTCGGCATAGATCTCGTCGGAGATGACGAGCAGATCGTGCCGCTCGATGACGGGGAGAATGGCTTCGAGCTGTTCGCGCGTCATAATGCCGCCCGTCGGGTTGTTGGGATAGGCGACAATCACCGACTTTGTCCGCGGCGTGATCGCCGCCTCCAGCGCTTCGGGCGTCAGAATGAACCCCTCCTCCGCGCGGCAATGCACGGGAACGGGGACGCCGCCGCACAAAGAGACGATGGGCGCATAGGACACATAGGCGGGATCGGGGATGAGCACTTCGTCATTAAGATCGCACGTCGTGCGAAGCGCAAGATCGATGCCCTCGCTCGCCCCGACCGTGACGATGATCTCGTCGGGAGAATAGTCCGCCTGAAAGCGCTCGGAAAGATAGCGCGAAATGAGCGCGCGCAGCTCCGCAAGTCCGCGGTTGCCCGTATATGAGGTATATCCCTTCTGCAGCGAGCGGATCCCCGCCGAGCGGATATCCCAGGGCGTCACAAAATCGGGCTCGCCCACGCCGAGGGAGATGGCGTCGGGCAAGCGCTCCACGATGTCAAAATACTTGCGGATCCCGCTGGGTTTGAGCGCCTTGGCGCGTTCGGTGAGAAAATCCCTCATGCCTGTACGGGAAGCCTCCGCTTTTTGTCACGTTTTGTCGTAAGCGCTCCCTCGATTTTGTACTTCTTCAGAATAAAGTGCGTCGCCGTCGACAGCACGCAGTCAAACGTGGAGATGCACTCCGATACAAACCGCGACACCGACTTGATCGATCCCGCCTCCACAATCACAAGAAGATCGTACGCCCCGCTCATGAGATAGAGCGTCTTGACTTCTTCATGGCTCGCGATCTCCTCGGCGACCCCGTCAAAGCCCGATCCGCTCCTCGGCGCGATCTTGACCTCGATGAGCGCTTCCACACACTCATCCTCTTCTTCGTCCAGATTGGCGATCGCGGTATATTTTACGATCGTGCCGCGCTTCTCCATCGACGAAATCGCGTCGTGTACCGCCTCCTCACGCTCTCCCAGCATGACGGCAATCTGCTTTTCATCCGTCCGGCTGTCCGCCTCGAGAATCCCGAGAATGTCCCGTTCGAGCTTGTTCATGCCTCCACCTCCGCGATCGTTCCTGATCAGTTTATTTTTCATATTATACCGCAGCATGCCCTTCAAGTCAAATTATATTTGCTTTTTTCAGAAAACTTTCGTATAATAGAGATATGTTCCGAATCTGGGGAAAAGTCATCAAAGACGGTCACATCATCCGTCAGACCACTTACGAACGCGAGGAGAAATTTACCTACGCGCACTTTTTCAATTACCTCGCCGACATCTGCGACGCGCTCGATGTTCCGACGCCCGTGCTTTTAAAAACCAGCATCTTTAACTACGCAAAATTCAATCACGTCATCTTCCGACCCTCCGACTTCATGGAGGACGTCCCCTTCGATCGGCTGGTACTCGAGAATATATTATAGAGGTTCACGAGGAGCTTGGCGCAAAGGCGCAAATCTCCTCCGTGAGAAAAAGAAAACACTGCCGCATCTCATATGCGGCTCGTTTTCTCTCTGCGGCGATTTTTCTCCCGCCTTCGGGTGGGATTTTTTTGTGAAATTTTCAGAATGTCCCCTCGGAAATATCCACTTTGTTGACTTTTGCCTGATTTTTTGATAAGATAAAAATGATTAGAAATAGTACATTCCGACAGAGGCGGCATTGTCATGCAAGAAAAAAAGACAAAGAAACAAAACCTATGGGTCAAAAAACGCCACGCCCGCGTGTTTGCATTTCTGCGCTTTGCAATGGGCGGATTCATGCGCATAAAGTATCACTATAAGGCGGAAAAAGCGCCCATCAAAGAGGGTCCGTGTCTGATCCTGCACAATCATCAGGCAACCATGGATCCCTTTTTTGTCTCAATGGCGTTTCGGTTTCCCGTCTATTTCATTGCTTCCGACGATCTGTTCAATCTGAAAGTCTCGCCGCTCATCCGCTATCTTGCGGCGCCTATTCCCAAGAGCAAATCCATGAAAGACCTTGCCGCTGTCAAAAATGCGCTGCGCGTGCTCAAAGAAGGCGGCGCCGTGGGCATTGCGCCCGAGGGAAACCGTACCTTCAGCGGCAGACAGTGGGAGACCGTACCCGATGCCATTGCCAAACTCGTCAAGACGGCAAAAGTGCCCGTTGTGCTCTTTAACCTGTGCGGCGGTTACGGAACCGATCCCCGCTGGGGACACAGCGTCCGCCGCGGAACAAAGTTCGTCGGGCGCGTCAAGCGCATCCTCTATCCCGAAGAATACAAGGACATGTCCGTCGAGGAGCTGTATGCGCTCATTCTCAAAGAGATCAATGTCGTGGATGCCGACTCGGGCGAGCGCTACAAGAGCCTCAAACGCGCGGAATACATCGAGCGTGCCCTCTATATGTGCCCCGTGTGCAAGAAAATCGGCTCATACTATTCCAAGGGAACACACTTCACCTGCACGCGCTGCGGCGCGACTGCGGAATATACCCGGCAGCTCACGATCGAGCCGCCCATCGGCGGATTTACAAAGGTCTATGAGTGGTTCGACTGGGAGCGCAAGGAAATTGCGCCCCGCCTTCTGGCGGGAGAAGTGCTCCATGACGAGAAAATCCTCTTTATCGACAGCGTCAAGTGCAAACGCAAGATCTTCCTTGACGGAAATGCCGTCTCTATGGACAAGAACGCCATCACCGTCCACGGCGAAAAAGAAACACACGTCTTCCCGCTCGCGGAGATCGACGCAATAGCCGCTGTCGGGAAAAAGAAATTCAACTTCTATTATCACGACAAAATTTATCAGATCAAGGGACATGACCGCTTCTGCGCAGTCAAATACGTGCATGCCTTCAACGGCATCCGCGAAGCACAGACACAAAATACGCATCATGTTCCCGATCATTCATCTGAGGAGGAACAGGCATGAGTTTTTCGGAACTAAGTATCTGGACATTTATTATGATCTTTGCGACACTGCTCGCAAGCATGCTGATCGCAAGCATTCTCAAGCGGTTCATTCCCTTCCTGCAAAAGACGCTCATCCCCGTCTCCGTGCTCGGAGGGATCATCCTGCTGATCATCTCCACGACCGTCTATTTTACTGCCGGAGATTACCTCTTTAATCTTCCCGTATACGGCGACGGCTCGAACGGTGCGGCAACCGGCATGGAAGTGCTCGAAATGATCACGTATCACTGCCTCGGCATCGGCTTCATTGCCTCGGGCATGCGCAGTTCCAAGAAAAAGTTTACCAAACAGCGCGCGGGAGAAGTCTTTGACTCGGGCGTCACCACTGTGAACGGCTACCTCATTCAGGCGTTTGCAGGGCTCGTCATCACCATCATCGCGGTATGCGCCATCAAGACGCCCGGCATGATCTCCGCGGCAGGCATCCTGCTTGCCTTCGGTTTCGGTCAGGGAACGGGACAGGCCCTCAACTACGGCAAGATCTACGAGAATGAACACGGTTTCGTGGGCGGCTCCAACTTCGGTCTTACCATCGCCGCGCTCGGATTCCTTGTTGCATGCATCGGCGGCGTTATCTACATCAACATCATGCGCAAGAAGGGTTACATCAAGATTGACTCCTCTTCACGGCGCTCCCAGCTGTCCGACTACGAGGACGAGAACGAAATCCCCGCCGTCTCCTCCCTGGACAAGATGACCGTTCAGGTCGCCCTTGTCCTTGTCATCTATGCTATCTCCTTCGGCATCATGTACGGCCTCTCCGCACTCCTGCCCTCCCTCGCAGATACGCTGTTCGGATTCAACTTCCTCATCGGCGTTTTGCTCACGCTCCCTGCAAAAGCCATCCTCAACGGGCTCTATAAAAAGGGCGTCGTCAAAAAGCGCATCGTCAACAATTACATGATGGACCGCATCAGCGGACTTGCATTTGACCTCATGATCGTCGCGGGCGTCGCTGCCATTCAGCTTCCCTTGCTCGCCGAATATTGGGGCGTCCTGCTTCTGCTTGCCCTCTTCGGCACCGTCCTTACATTCTTCTATGTCAATTTCGTGTGCAAGAAGCTCTTCCCCTCCTACCGCCATGAACAGTTCCTCGCCTTCTTCGGCATGCTGACAGGCACCGCAAGCACGGGCATGATCCTGCTGCGCGAAGTGGACGGCAGCTACCGCACCCCCGCAAGCGAAAACCTTGTCTATCAGCAGCTCCCCGCCATCGTGTTCGGTTTCCCGCTCATGTTCCTCGCGCCCTATGCCGCGACCAACGATTTGGCGGCGATCATCACCTGCATGATTGTCGGCGTCTGCTTCATCGTTTTCAACATTCTGCTCTTCCGCAGAAGCATCTTCAAAAAACAGTTTGCCCGCGCCGCAGCGAAACACGCCGCAGGCAATGCAGAGGCTTCCGAAAACGTTCAGGATTCGGACATGGATGCCGCTTCCGACGCGCCCGCCTCTTCCGCCGAGTCGGACAGTGCAGGCGATGATGGCTCTATCCCCGCCGACCCGCCCTCCGAACAATCGTAGGCAAAACGCAACCAAAAGCGCCGCCGAAAAT
>ERZ1643246.4160-NODE-4160-length-11694-cov-7.025604_pt1 | contig 11694 bp, 11 predicted proteins | sample MGYA00579265_ERZ1643246 | MGnify/ENA primary metagenome ERZ1643246 (study PRJEB29033, sample SAMEA4952261) | chicken gut metagenome | biome: Broiler Chicken; feature: Gastrointestinal Tract; material: Caecum | place: Ireland | collected 2018 | study: Broiler...
TGATGATACAAAGACTCTTCGCTGAGAATCGGCGAATCGGTGATCAGCGCCACATTCACGCCACGCTCATCCAGCGTTTTGACCGCTTCGATGTCTACTTTCCGCCGCTCTCCTGCCGCCCGGTATGTTCCGATCGGCCCGTAGCAGACATCGCATCCGCTTTCCACAATCTCATCGATATAATCGGATGCACCCCAGGCATGCTCCAGCGAGAACCGGACTCCATATGCGTTTGCCACTTCGATAGCGGTCAGCATATCATGCTGGGTACAGTGAATCTTGCATGGAATCTCCCTTTTCAGCGCCGGGATCATCGCCTCCATGTCCGCATCATATGCCGGATGATCTCCGGATTCTTTTGCTTCCATATAATCTTTTGCTTTTCGGAAGGTATCCCACAGCACCTGAGCCACACCCATCCGGGTCATCGGAAGCTGGTTTCTCTCTCCATATGTTCCTTTCGGATTCCCTCCAAGCGCAATCTTCACGGCACATGGAGCCTTGATCGACATGTCGAACACATTCTTTCCATATGTCTTCAGCGCAAACGGAAGTCCACAGAACACATTGCCACTTCCAGGCGTCAAAAGCATTGTCGTAATTCCGCGGGAATACGCTGCCTTGAATTCTCTCGCCTGCGGATTTACGCTGTATCTTGCATCTACGGACAATGTCACCGGATTTGTCATCTCATTTGCGTCATCTACAGAGGATTCCCCGTTAAAATCAAATAATCCGATGTGAGAATGCGCCTCGATCAGCCCCGGCATGACATTGAGTCCTGCCGCATCGATCACTTCCACATCCCCGGAAAGTTCCTCTTCCGGAATACGGGTGCCGATCTTCTTGATCTTTCCGTCCTCCACCAGAATCTCACCTGTGAAAACAGTATCTCCATCTTCCATTGTGTAAATCGTTCCATTTTGAATCAGAGTCTGTGCCATCAGAATACCACCTCCCCATTGATCATGCTGGTTCTGACTCTTGCCGCATAAGTTTTCACCGGATGTCCGGTATAGATGGAAAGATCCGCATCCTTTCCGGTCTCCAGTGTCCCGATTCTGTCTGATACGCCCAGCATTTTTGCCGGATTCAGCGTCATCATCTTTACCACTTCTTCCGCGTCCGCTCCTGCCCGGTACACTTCAATGGCGGTCCACAGGAACACCTCTCTTCCCTCTGAAAAACCTCCGTTGGAAGCGGTAAACGCAACCAGATTTCCATTCTCATTCAGATCGCAGATTTTCCCAAGATCCATTCCGTGCTTGGTTACCTGTGAGCAGTCGCTGACATTTCCCAAAATCAGTCCGGCATTCTGCCGCTTGATCTCCTCCAGCGCCCGGTCAAACTCGTACCCGTCCACCAGGACAAGGGATGTATGTTCCGTTTTCATCATTTCCAGTACACCCTGAATCTCTCCCGCTGTCTGGGCCGCCACAAAGGCCGGCATGCTGCCCTTTTCAAAGATTTCGCAAATCAGTTTTCCCTTTTCTTGTTCCTCCGGAGCTTTTGCCTTTCTGAGGGCCTCCTGAAAAATCCAGAATGCTCCCATTCTTGTTTTTGGCATCTGGTTTCGTCCGCCATAGACCGATTTCACCTCGGATGTGACGCTGCACTTGAGTGCCGCCTTTTCTTTGACAAGCCTGTCTGCCATCTTCATATGGGCAGTTTTGCATACGGCAATCTGTCCACCCATCACATTGGCATTTCCAGGAGTCAGGCCCACTGCCGTGATGCCGCTCTTATAAAACTCCTGGGCATCGATCTCATCCGGATCAATGGCATATTTCACATTCAGCTGCGGAGTCAGCGGATCGGTTTTCTCCTGATTGTCCAGATATCTGGACGGCATCCCCATGGCTCCCACAGAGGAATGAGGATCAATGAATCCAGGGAAAATCTCGCAGCCGGACGCATCGATCACCTCCGCCTCCTGACAGCAGATGCCAGGCGCGATGTCCCGGATCACCCGCCCTTCCGTCAAAATGTCGCATCCATCCAGGACGGTCCCGTCCCCTACATGGATTCTTCCGTTTTTTATCAGGTACATGCTGTTGGTGTCCCTCCTTTTCTGAAAAAAGCCGATCACAAAAGCGACCGGCCCTTTTTGCTGACTGGTATTCTAATTTTCCACGGAAACCTGTGAAAAGTCTACCAGACCGTTTGTTGCTACATAATAATTTTTTACATGGTTTTTCACGTAAGTCGGTGATGCTTCCAGGTACATTGGAGCAATCAGGGCATTTCCTACCACAAGCTGTTCCGCCTGAAGATAGATCTCCGCCTTTTCCTTGTCATCTACGACATCTTTTGCCTGATTCAGAAGTTCTGTAAACTTCTGGGAATCTTCATTGTTCCATCCTGTCTTGTCCGCGTTGAAATAACCATTGACCGGTTCAAACAGCTGCAGAAGTGCACTTGGTTCATTATAGTACGGTCCCCAGCCTCCGCAGGCAATGTCATAATCTCCGGCATCGATTTTATCCCACATGATGTTCCATTCCATCATATCGATCTGCACATTGATACCAAGCTTTTCTTCCCATACCTGTTTCATCCACTCACCGATCTTCTTGGAAAGCTCTGTTGTTCCGCGGCTTGCGTAGCGGATTGTCATCTGAGACGGATCTGTACTCTTTCCAAGCTCTGCAAGACCTTCCTGCAGAAGTGCCTTTGGATCCGTGTATTCTTCCTGCATCTGAGTTACAAAGTAATTCTTTCCGTCTACAAGCTCTGTATAGGTTTTATCTCCCACCTTCATCGTATCCGGCATCATAGAGTAAATCGGTACAGACATACCATCCCGGAGCGTATCTACCATTTCCTGCCTGTCAAAAGCAATGGAAAGTGCCTGGCGGATTTTCGTATTGCTCAAATATTCATTTTTCAGATTGAACATAAAGAAATCCGGTGCACTGGACGGAACCGTCATCTCCTGGGAGTCGCCGGCCGCCGTGATGGTTTTACCCCAGTTGGTGTCCGATGTGCTGACAACATCCAGCTCGCCGTTGATAAACGCCTGCACTGCTGTGGAAGATTCCTGGATGACCTTGTAATTGACTTTGTCCAGCTGCATGTCTTCCTGTCCCCAGTACTGATCGTTCTTCTCCAGAACCATCTCGGTATTCTGATTCCAGCTTGTCACTTTTAACGGTCCGTTGTAGACTGTCTTATCCGGAGCAGTTCCATATTCGGATCCATATTCCTCATATTTGGCCTGGTTGACCGGATATGCGGAACCTGCTACCAGCTGTAAGAAATAGGACGCCGGGTGTACCAGCTGGATTTCCAGAGTTTCCTCATCCAATGCCTTGACACCGATTTCATCCGGTGTCTTTCCATTGTTGTACAGTGCCTCTGAGAAATTGACAATGACTCCGTCAAACAGCCATGCATTCGTTGCCGCTGTATTTGGATCTGCCATCTGTTTGAACGTAAATTCGAAATCGTTGGCTGTCACCTTGGATCCATCGCTCCACTTTGCGTCCGGATTCATGTGGAATGTGTAGGTCAGTCCATCCTCGCTGACATCCCAGCTTTCGGCTGCTGCAGGCACAATCTCATCCGTATTGTCCTTTGCGGAACGGTCTCTTACGAGAGGATCATAAATCATGTTGTGGGCGTTATTGTCCGGCGCTGTTGTATTGACCAGTGGATTTAATCCGACTACCACGCTGTTGGTGGAAATGTTCAGCACCTGTTCGGAAGATCCGCCTCCACCTGATTTTTCATCGCCTCCGCATCCTGCGAGAAGCCCTGCTGTCATGACTGCTGCAAGCAGACATGCAAGTACTCTCTTTTTCATACTATTCCTCCTTTTAATAAAATATTTATTATTCCAAATCCGCACAGCTTTGGATTTTTGGAATCTTTTTTATTTGCACTAATGCTCGTCACATAAAAATTCTGTATTGGACAGACAGATGGAGGCAGCCGCAAACATCACTGCCGCCAGACAAATGACAAGTACGATATCCTTCCAGCCCGATGCTCCAAAGGCAATGCTGCGCATCGCTTCCAGCTGATAGGTCAGCGGATTGATTCTGGATAACACCCGCAGAAACAGCGGAGCCTGATCCAGAGAGTAAAACAGCGGCGCTGCAAAAAGGACCGGAAGAAGCAAGGTATTCATAACAAAATCTCTCTGCTTGTAGTCATTGATCAGCAGGGCAATGCACATCAAAAGCGACGCCCAAAAAATGATGCAGACAAGCAAAAAGCACAAAATCCACAAAAACCGGGTCACCGGAAGCACACCGCCGCACAGCGTAAACAGCAGATATACAATGACAACCTGAAGCATCACTCCGATGACAGGGAAGGTGGAAATCCCTAAAATGTAAAGAGGCGGGTATACCCCGTTTAATAGCTTCAGGCTTAAAATTCCCCATCTTTTATCTGTAACCATTCGATAGACACACTGGTACATTTCCCGGAAAAGTGACATCGCAAAAATACCGATCATGGAATAAGCAAGAAAGCTGACCTTGGTTCCATGAAATTCAATATTTCCAAAGGTACTCTGTATTCCAAATGAATAAAAGAGAAAATATAAAATCGGTGAAAACAAGCCGCTGTAAATAATCTGCTTGTTGGACTTCAAAGCCTTCAACTCATTACTGATGATCACCCAGAGACCGTGGATCCCCAGTCTGCCCGTTTTCATATAAATCGCTCTTTTCTTCATACTGCTCCTCCCTCTGGGCTAAAATATCACGCAGTGAAACCTGCTCGCTTTGAATATTGACGATGGTCACTTCTTTTAGCAGAATCTGAATGATCTCATTCATATCAATATTCCTGTTTTGCAGGAACGACACCGCCCCTTCTTCCAACACAATCGGGAACCGGCTCAGTTGCTGCTTTGTCGCCTCTTCCAGCCTCCCCTGATATAAAATTCTCACCTGTTTGGAAACCGGATGTTCTTTTTTAAAGTCCTGCATCTGTCCGAAAAATTTCTGTTCTCCATTCTCAAAAAACAGGATCTTATCACAGTAATCCTCAATCAATGTCAGATCGTGGGAAGACACAAGCATCATGCTCCCGGCCTCTTTGCACCGGGTGTACAGATATTCAAACAGTTTTTTGGAATAATGGAAATCCAGACCTGATGTCGGTTCATCCAGTACCATAATCTTCGGATGGTGCACGATTGCGCGCGCTACCTGAAGACGCTGTTGCTGTCCTCCGGAAAGTCCGTCCGGAGCCGTCTTTTCATAGGATTCCAGATCCATTAATTCCATGACGGTTTTCGTTGCCTGATCGGCGTCCTTTGCACGCATGCCCGCCAGCATCGCTCCCAGGCGGACATTGTCGTATACATTCAAATACCAGTCGATGGACTGTCTTTGCGAGCAAAATCCAAGATCATGATAATTGATCTCCGGACTGCATGAGATGGTACCGGAACAAGGCGTCGTAATTCCCGAAACCATATTCAAAAACGTACTTTTTCCGGCTCCGTTTTTCCCAATCACCGCAATACAGTCTCCCGGATATGCCCGGAATGTGACATGCTGAATCCCCTTTGTCGTATTCTTATAGAAATATGTCACATCTTGACATTCCAACAAAGACATTGGATTTATATTCTCTTCCCCCAAATCAATTTCCCTCCCTCCTTTCTTATCGTATGATCTTGAACGTCTAACGACTAGCAAGATCTGCTTTATCTTCTTTTCTAGAGCTCATCCACCCTGTGACACGCCACAAAATGTCCCGGCGTCCTCTCTTCAAGCTTCGGTGTTTCACTTCGGCAGAGATCCGTTGCATACCGGCACCGTGCTGCAAACCGGCATCCCGGCTTTGGATTGACCGGACTTGGAATCTCGCCCTCAATCGGGATCCGGGTCTTTTTCTTTTCCTCTTTCGGATCCGGAATCGGAATCGCCGACATCAATGCCTTCGTATATGGATGCAGCGGATTGTCATACAGCTCATTGCTGGATGCGAATTCCACCATGTTTCCGAGATACATAACACCGACACGATCGGAAATATGCTTGACCATAGATAAATCGTGGGCGATGAAAAGATAGGTCAGATTCTTTTTCTTCTGAAGCTCTATCAGAAGATTGACGATCTGCGCCTGGATGGATACGTCCAGCGCGGAAATCGGCTCGTCACATACGATAAATTCCGGTTCAATGGCAAGCGCTCTTGCAATTCCGATCCTCTGCCGCTGACCTCCGGAAAATTCATGCGGGAAACGGAGGGCATGTTCCCTGTTCAGGCCCACCAGTTCCAGCAGTTCATAAATCTTTTCCTGACGTTCTTTTCCTGTATACAGATTATGAATGTCGATCCCTTCTCCGATAATATCTCCTACCGTCATTCTCGGATTCAGAGAAGAATACGGGTCCTGGAAAATAATCTGTGCTCTCTTTGTGAATTCCTTTTTCTCTTTTTTATGAAGGCTGTGAATTTCCACCCCGTCAAAAATCACTTCTCCTCCGGTGGCATCATAAAGCCCCATCACGGTTTTACCGCACGTCGTTTTCCCGCAGCCAGACTCTCCTACAAGCCCCAGTGTCTCACCTTTGTAGATTTTAAAGCTGACTCCATCCACCGCTTTTAATGTCTGATGGCGTCCTACCTGAAAATATTTTTTTAAGTCTTTGACTTCAATCAGAACCTTTTTCTCGTCCATCACTGATTCCCCCTTCTGATCATATTTTCCGGAAGTCCGCTGACATCCGCCTTCGGATGGTGCAGCCAGCAGGAACATTTCTGGGAATGGCTGAATTTTGTCTCCTCAGGATACTGCATCCTGCAGATCTTCATGCCGTATTCGCATCTCGGTGCGAAAGAACATCCTTTCGGAGGATTGATCAGATCCGGAGGTGTTCCCTTTAAGGAATACAAAGTTTCTTTGTTGTTTGAATGAATTTTCGGAACCGAATTGAGCAGCGCTCTTGTGTACGGATGAGTGGACTGATAAAAAATCTCGTCTACTGTCCCTCTTTCCACGATCTTTCCTGCATACATGACCTGAATATAATCCGCCACGCTAGCCACAACTCCCAGATCATGTGTGACAAGGATTACTGCCATATTCAGTTCTTTTTGCAGACTTCCGATCAAATCCATGATCTGAGCCTGAATGGTAACATCCAGCGCAGTGGTCGGTTCATCGGCGATCAGAATTTCCGGCTTACACGCAAGTGCAACTGCAATCATTGCTCTCTGTCTCATTCCTCCGGAGAATTCAAATGGATACTGCTTCATCCGCTTTGATGCATTTGGGATTTTTACCAGTTCCAGCATCCTTTCGGCTTCTTTCATTGCGTGATCTTTGGATGTCTGTGTATGAATCAGAATACTTTCTGCGATCTGTTCCCCGATCTTCATAGTCGGATTCAGCGATGTCATCGGATCCTGAAAAATCATGGAAATTTTGCTTCCTCTGATCTGTGTCATCTGATTTTCCGTATAGTCCAAAAGATTGTCTCCCTGGAACAGAATCTGGGCCCCGTCGCCTTTTTCAATCATCGTATTCTGGGCCGGAAGAAGCCCCATAATTGCTTTGGATGTTACAGTCTTTCCACATCCGGATTCACCTACAATTGCAAGGGTTTCCCCTTTTCTCAGGCTAAAATCCACTCCTCTTACCGCATGTGATATCCCTGCATAGGTCTTGAAGGAAACATGCAGATTCTTTACTTCCAATATATTTTCGTTCATCATGATTCCTCCCTTATTTTCTCAGTTTTGGATCCAGTGCATCAGAAAGTCCGTCGCCGATCAGATGGAATGACAGCATCGTAAGGACAATCAGCAGACAAGGGAAGAATAACTGATGCGGATAGAACATCAACTGCTGCTGCCCTGCGGATGCCAGTGCACCCCAACTTGTCTCCGGCGGTCTCACACCTAGTCCGATATAACTTAAAAATGCCTCGCTGAATACGAATCCCGGAATCGACATGGTAATATCTACCATGATAATTCCAAGGGTATTCGGGAGCAGATGCTTGATAATGATTCTTCCTGTGGACGCTCCCAGTGCTTTTGCTGCCTGGACATAATCCTGTTCCTTGATCTGGAGAATCTGCCCCCGGACCATACGCGCCGTTCCGACCCAGGCCGTCAGGCTCATGGCAAATACAAGAGAAAACAGGCTTCTTCCCATAACCATGGACAGAATCGTGACAATAATCAGATACGGAAGATTTCCAATCAGTTCGCAAAGTCTCATGATAATATCGTCTACCAGCCCGCCTTTTAATCCGGCCAGTGCTCCGGCCAGGGCCCCGATGACAAACATCACTGCGGTACAGCAAAGACCGATATAAATCGAAATCCGGCCGCCGACACAGACACGGGTAAACAGATCTCTTCCCATGTCATCTGTTCCAAACCAGTGCTCGGCACTCGGCCCCTGATTTTTAATGTCCGCATTGATATACTGATAATCCTTTCCCGAAATCGTCGGGCCCAAAAACAGCAGCAGAATAATCGCAATCAAAAGGATCAGTCCGAAGATTGCAAGCTTATTGGCTTTGAATCTTCTCCAGACATCCGCCCAGTATGTAAGGGACTTCGCTCCCAGTTCTTCTCCCGACAGTCCTTCTGTGCCGATTCGTTCAAACAGATCTTCTGTATCATTCATAGAGTCTGAAATATTGATATTCTCTTTTATTTCCATCACTTGCTCACCTCGCTTTTACTTTTTCCCTTTTGCGACCCGGATCCTCGGATCCACGATGCCGTACAGAATATCCACAACAATCAGCGCTCCTACAAACAGAATTGCAAAGAAAATAGTAAGTCCGATAATCATCGTATAGTCGTTGTCCGATACAGCTTTTACATAATAAAAACCAAGCCCCGGTATTGAAAACATCTTTTCAAGAATAAAGGATCCTGCAAACACTCCCGAAATTGCCGGCCCGATCATGGTAATAATCGGGATCATAGAATTTCTCAGAACATGTTTTTTAACAACTCGTTTCCGGTTGCATCCTTTGGCCTGAGCCGTGACGATGTAGTCCTCCCCGATTACAGAAATCATGCTACTTCGTGTATATTTCGTATAGGAAGCGATTCCGCCAATCGCATACGCCGCAACCGGGAGAATGTAGTGTTTTAACTGTCCCCATCCAAATACCGGCACCAGCTTCCATTTAAATGCGAGAAAATACTGCAAAACAGCCGCAAATACAAAACTCGGCACACAGATCGCCAGCACGACAAGCACCCGTATCACATGATCCACCGGTCTTCCCCGGTTCAGCGCTGCTACCATGCCAAGTGCCACTCCGATGGTCACCTGGAACAAAATAGCAAGTAATCCTATTTTGGCCGAAGTCCATGTATTTTCTTTGATTACATCATTTGCTGTTTTCCCTGTGTAAACGATAGATTCTCCAAAATTTCCGGTTGTCAAAAGGTTCTTCATATAGGTGAGATATCTTTGAAAGACAGGTTTATCCAGCCCATACTTCTTCTCAATAATCTCCTGTGCCTGCTCCGGCATCTGTCCGACCTTTGCTGCAATCGGATCTCCAGGTGCCCCCGCTACAAGAAAAAATGTAGCTGTTGCAATCAAAAACAATGTCAGAATTGCATACGCCAGCCGTTTTCCAATAAATTTCAGCATCTTTTTCTCTCCCTTCTTTTTCCCGTCAGCTTTTTTCTGACTGCTTTTTCTTTTGAAGTTCCTGGAATAACACTTCCGGTACGATCATGTAATGTTGCTGAATCTCTTCGCAGATCTGTTCCACTGACTGCTTCCGAAACGCATCCAGAATCCTCTGGTGGTTATATTGAATATAATCAAATGGCACCAGCGCTTCCGATCCCATCGTATAGTAGGCCGATGTGTTTCCACTCTCCAACGACTTCCATACTTTGTAGAGCTTTTTGCTGTGTGATGCCATTACCACATAAGAATGAAACTGTTCATCCAGTTCGATGACCCGGTACAGATCTTTTTCGTCGGCCGCCCTGCCCATTTCAAGCACATTCTTCTCCATTTTTTCATCCAGTTCTTCCGTCAGCTTTCCGGAACACATTTTTACTGCAAGGGCCTCCAACGTTGAACGAATTAGATAAGCTTCCTGCATTTCTTCATAAGTCATTGTTTTCACAATGCAGCCCTTATGGGATTTATACTCAATCAGTCCCTCCTCCTCAAGCTGTCTCAATGCTTCCCGGATCGGCCCTCTGCTTATCTGAAGCTCACCCGCAATCTGTGCCTCAATCATCCTCTCTCCAGGCTGAATCTCACCATTCAGAATTCTTTTTCGTAAAACTTCCGCAACTTGTTCCCTCAGTGTCTTTCGTGTAATTGCTGTATTTGCCATAGTTGTCTCCTTTTTCACTTTACCTTGCGAAATTATTGAGTTAATTATACCCCCCCCTAGTATAAAGTCAATTGTTGACAATTGACTTTATACAAAAATAACCGCCAAAATTTTTCAATTGATTTTATACACTTTGCCTATTGCAGTTATTTGCTTTTTCTATTTTTGTATATTTTGCCTATTAAACATGGATTTGACATAGATAAAAAAGACTAAAATTCGACAGAATAGAGATTTTTCCCCTCAGATGTGATAGTAGCAGAATCCTTTACCCTACATTTTTCTGTTTTGATCGGTATAACGATTGCGCTCACGGAACTCTCGCACCGAGCGCGGTAGCTTTAGCGACAAATTTCCTTGTTAAATAAAAAAAGAGCCGTTCATCATCCGTCGATGAGGACGCGTCGACGGAGCAACAGCTCTGATTTTTCAAGTTTACAAATTCTTATTTTATTTTTTCATTTCGTCAATGTAATCATCGATATCCTTGATGATATACTGCTCTCCCATTGTATGGAGAGACTCAAAATACTTCATAATATACTCATCCACTTTGCAGCTTTCGAACAGATCTGCCACTTCAGAACCAGAGAGCCCTTTAAAATGACGATATCTCTCCATGCAGTAAATCAAAAAACCGGCTTCTTTGCTCATCTTCTTATGCCTCCTCCGGATAATCATAGGATCCCGTTAAAAGTTCATCCTGATACATCGTATAAAGTGTCAGGGGGCTGTAATGCCATAGTTTCGATTGTTCGTCAGAAAGTTCCTTGTATAATTTCGATCGATAAAAACAAGAAATTGCCGATTTTTCATCTATATTACTATTTTTCACAATGTGATCAATAATAGGTGGTATGATAATAGCCAGCATCGCACTGAATTGATCCTGATTCATACAAACTCCCTTCTTTCAAAATGAAGATATTGCAATGAATGTTCCGTTGCAAATACCATCTGATTAAATAATTTACGAATCTTTAGTGCCTCCAATGTTTGTTCCTTACTTAACACCCCTGTCATATAGAGAGTGATCGTACGGTACACATCATCATTTGCAACCGCTCCGAAAATCAGATCGTATTGTTTTCCACGATAAGTCCCCTGACGATTGGATGCAACAAAATCAAGCCATCTTTCGTCCGGACTATCAAATTGAAGCAGACTGCAATTCTGAAATGCCTTTTCCTCATCTATGGAATAAATATTCAATGTTGCTTTCCCGGTTTTCTTCTGTCTGTAACTTTGCCGGCAAAATTTACGGCCTGATCCCTATTTGTTGTAGTGTAGAATCCATAGCCAAAATCTAAATATCGATTTTGTTTAATCAGTTTTGGGTACTCTACAGTCACATTACTTCCATGGTATAAGATCATTCTATAACTCC
>ERZ1643246.4161-NODE-4161-length-11692-cov-5.224714_pt1 | contig 11692 bp, 11 predicted proteins | sample MGYA00579265_ERZ1643246 | MGnify/ENA primary metagenome ERZ1643246 (study PRJEB29033, sample SAMEA4952261) | chicken gut metagenome | biome: Broiler Chicken; feature: Gastrointestinal Tract; material: Caecum | place: Ireland | collected 2018 | study: Broiler...
TCAAGCCTTATAGGCTTCAGAGAAAAACCACCCTTTTTAAGGGTGGATTTTTACTGCTATTAAAGAAAAACTAGTATAATATAATTTATATAGTTATAATTTGAAAGGATTGAAAGAGATGAAAATAAAATCAGGGGATATTGTTTGGCAAGAAAAGACAATGATTAATGATAAAAATTATAATGATAATAAGGATTGTAGAGTTTCTGTTGTTATTTTTTCTACTCAAATAGATGATGAAGAAATTGTTTGTACTTGTCCACTTACTAATTCGGTTGGTACAGCTCAGAGAAAACCAGATTGTTATTATTCTCAATCTTATTTGGTTTTAGATGGTAGAAAATTTAGTTGTGTAAAACTCGATTCGGTGCGTTTATATCCAGCAAGTATTGTTCATACTTTAGGAATTAGTGTTAATGATATCCAATATGACCGAATTACAGAAAAATTATTAGAATATCTTCAAAATGCGAATCAAGATGATTTGTATTCTATTATTCAACAAAATATAGCTAGTTCTGTACATTCTAAAAACACGTCAAGTATGGAGAAGAGAAGACGTAGAAGTCGTCATAGAGAATTAGTTAGACAGGCAAAAAGAGCTAATCAGAAGGAGAAAATATTATGAGTAAGGAAGAATTTATTTGGCGCGTTTTTGGAGTTTGTTCCATCCGAGAGTTAAGTGCAGAAGATAATGCTATAGAAGAGTATTTTTTTGACCATGATTGGTCTCGGGAACAGATATTTGAATATAATCACTTTAAAGAAGATTTTATTAAGAAATATGGTTCTATTTGTGCTAATCTCTGGTCTAGTGGCTATTTTTCGGCAGTTTCTGCTGCCTATTTTGCTAGTCCTTTAGCAAAGGATGATTTAGTATCGATGCTTATGTTGGGAACATTTACAGTTTCTTCTGCAATATTTGCTAGAAATTTACAGGAAAGAAGAGAGTTAACCGATTCTTATAATCAAAAAAATAAGTCTTTAGGATTAACTTTTGTTAAGAAAAGGTAATTTATCTTTTCTTTTTATTTAATTTGTGATATATTATGCATGCAAAAGAAGGAATGTTAGGATGGAAAAGCAGGACATAACTTTGTTTTCACAGATGTTTTTTCATAGGGATGAATTTCCTATGGTTTGTGATTATTCTAAATTATTAGAGCAATATTCCAATTTTTTAAGTTTATTTTTGGATGCTAACTATTTTTTTTATTATAAAAATATATCTTATTTGGAATTAGTTGTTGATGCGTTTGAATATTGTCATGATTTTTATTTTCCTAAACCTGAAGAAATTGATTATCAAGGTTGTGGAGAACAAATATTAAATCAAGTTGCTATGTGGAAGAAAAATCAAGTGGATACTTTTTCATCAGATGAGGTGGTTAATGTTTTATCCTGGGCGTGTTCTTTTGAATTATTGCACATTCATCATGATTCTGTTATTCATAGGGATGATGTGCTAAAAAAAGTTATTGGTAATTGTTACCGGGTTTCTTCAGTGATTGAAGATGCTAATGATACTACGAAAAGGAGAATGTAATATGCAGTGGAAAATAGGAAATATATCTATTAAAAATCAAGTAGTTCTTGCACCAATGGCTGGAATTTGTAATTCTGCTTTTCGACGTATTTGCAAAGAAATGGGATGCGGCCTTATCTATGCTGAAATGGTTAGTGATAAGGCGATTACTTTTCAAAATAAAAAAACGATAGATATGTTATATATGACAGATGAAGAACGACCTTTGGTACAACAAATCTTTGGTAGTGATAAAGAGTCATTTGTGGAAGCAGCAAAGTATATTTATCAAAATATGCATCCTGATATTATAGATATTAATATGGGATGTCCAGTTCCTAAAGTTGCAGTTCGTGCGCAAGCAGGCTCCGCGTTACTAAAAAATCCTGAAAAGATATATGAGATAGTGAAGGCTGTTGTTGATGCGGTACCAATCCCTGTAACGGTTAAAATTCGCAGTGGCTGGGATCAGAATCATATCAACGCTGTAGAAGTTGCTAAGATTATAGAAAAAGCTGGTGCTGCTGCTATTTGTGTGCATCCTAGAACTCGTAGTCAGGGATATAGTGGAAAAGCAGATTGGACGATTATCAAGCAAGTAAAAGATGCAGTTTCTATTCCGGTGATTGGAAATGGTGATATCAAAACTCCAGAAGATGCTAAGAAAATGTTAGATGAGACTGGTTGTGATGCTGTTATGATAGGTCGTGGAGTTTTAGGTAATCCTTGGCTTATTCGAAATACAATTTCTTATTTGGAAGGTGGATATTATAACTCTGATATTAGTATATCCGATAAAATATCTATGATTTTACATCATTTGGATTATTTAACACATTTAAAAGATGAACATATTGCAACACTAGAGATTAGAAATCATATAGGGTGGTATTTAAAAGGAGTACCTGGAGGTAATAATGTTAAAAATAAAATCTATCAAACAACTAAAATTCGTGATATAATTTCTATATTGAATACATTTAAGGAGGAATTAGATGGCGAAGAGAAAAAAAGATAATGTTATTGATACTAAAAAAGAAGAGAAAAAGGAAGAGAAAGTTCAACTAACTTCTCAAGGAGAACAATTTGAAAAAGCTTTATTTGTTCAACGTTTTTTGGCTTTTTTATTAGATATTGTTCTTGTATCATTTGTAGCTTCTTTTATCTCATATCCTTTTTTAGATATGGATTCTATTCAAAAATTAAATGAGTCTAGTGTAGAAGTGATGGAAAATTACACTAATGGAAAAATTGATGAGAAAGAGTATTTTAATGAAAGCTCTACTATTAGTTATGAATTAGCTAGAAAACAAGGTGTTAATACTTTAGTTATTATCTTTTTAAATATCTTATATTTTGTCGTATATCAGATTAAGAATAATGGACAGACTTTAGGAAAGCAAATATTAAAAATTAGAGTTGTAGATAGCTCTAATCGAGATTTATCTATGAATCAAATGATTTTTAGAGCATTAATTATTAATTCTATTTTATTAGATATGATTAGTTTTGGAGTTTTAATTTTTGCTAACCAGAGTAGCTATTTTTATGGAGTATCTTTTTTAGCGTTTATTCAATTCTGTATTCTATCAGTTAGTACTTTTATGATTATGTTTGGTAAGGATAGACGTGGACTTCATGATTTGGTTGCACATACTGATGTTGTTCGATGCGATGTAGTAAAGGAGATGGAAACATGCGAGAATTAAGTGAACAAGAAATTGTTAGAAGAGAAAAATTAAAAAATATTAAAAATCCTTATCCAGAAAGATTTGAAGTGAACTATGAATTATGTGATGCTAGTCAGTTAGAAGATGGTGTTACAGGTGTTCGTGTTGCTGGACGTATTATATTAATGCGTAAAATGGGTAAGATGAGTTTTTTAACAATTGGTGATATTAAAGGAAAAATTCAGATTTCAGTTAAACTAGATATGGTTGGAGAAGAAGCTTATCAAGATTTTAAATCTAATTATGACATTGGAGATTTTATTGGAGTAGAAGGTGAGACATTTACTACTCATACTGGTGAGAAAACAGTTAGAGCTAGTAGTATTACTTTTTTAGGAAAAGCTCTTAAACCTTTACCTGAAAAATTTCATGGTGTTGAAGATATCGAGACGATTTATCGTGAAAGATATTTAGATTTAATTATGAATGATGAATCTAAGAAGAAATTCTTATTTAGAAGTCGTTTTATTCGTGAGATTAGAAATTATTTGGATGATGTTGGATATATTGAGATTGAAACGCCAATATTAAATAATAAAGCAAGTGGTGCTAGTGCTAAACCATTTATAACTCATCATAATGCATTAGATATTGATTTATATTTAAGAATTGCACCTGAGACTTATTTAAAACGTGCTGTCGTTGGTGGATTTACTAAAGTATTTGAAATTGCTAGATGTTTTAGAAATGAAGGAATCGATGCTACGCATTTACAAGATTTCACGATGATAGAGGGCTATGCAGCATTTTATAATTATAAAGATAATATGAAGTTTTTAAGAGAAATGCTTCAATCTATTATTATGAAATTATTTGGTACTTTAGTTATTACGGTTGGAGATAAAGAAGTAGATTTAAGTGGCGAATGGGAAGCTGTTAGTTTTCGTGATTTAATTTTACGTTATAGTGATATCGATATTAAAGTTTATGATACTAAAGAAAAATTATTAGAAAAAATAAAAGAAGATGGTATTGAAATTGATAGTGAAACTCCACTTGAAAACTTAGGATATGGTAATTTAGTTGATCAACTATATAAGAAAGTTGCTAGAGTACATATTGTAAATCCAATCTTCTTAACGGAACATCCAATTAGTTTAAGTCCTCTTGCTCGTGCTAATGATGATGATCCTACTATTACCGATCGTTTCCAATTAGTTATTAATGGTGCTGAGATTATTAATGCTTATTCTGAACTTGTTGATCCTGAAGAACAGGCTCGTCGTTTAGAAGAGCAAGCAAGACTTAAGGCTCAAGGTGATGAAGAAGCTATGCCAATGGATTATAATTATATATCTGCTATGGAATGTGGTATGCCACCAATTAGTGGATGGGGAATGGGAATTGATCGTGTAGTACAGCTACTAACTAATTCACAAAATATTAAAGATGTTATTTTATTTCCATTAATGAGACCAAATAATGAAAATAACGAAGACTCAGAATAGAGTCTTTTTTCTTTATATTTCACTAAAATTTCATAAAAAAAGGAGTCAAATGCTTGTAAAATTTTTTTTATCTAAGTATAATGATAATGGGAGGTTAATTATGAAAAAACATAATACATTTAAAGTCGTTCTAATTACTATTTTAGTGTTAGTATTACTTACTTGGATATTACCTGCTGCTTATTATTCAGGAAGTTATATTGACCAAGGACGCGTTCAAATGGGAATCTTTGATTTATTCAACTATCCTGTAACAGCTATTTCATATTTTGGCTATATTGCTATGTATGTATTAATTGTTGGTGGATTTTATGGTGTTCTAAATAAAATTGGAGCATATCGTACTATGTTGGATAAATTAGTTTCCAAATTTAAAGGTAAAGAAGTAGTCGTTTTATCTATTATGATGGTACTAATTTCTATCCTTACATCTGTATGTGGATTACAATTAGGATTAGTTATTTTCTTTCCAATGATTATATCTTTAATCTTATTAATGGGATATGATAAGATTGTAGCAGCACTTGCTATTGTAGGTTCTACTATGATTGGTATGTTAGGTACTACTTATGGATATAACAATACTGGAATTATTCCTAGTATTTTAGGAAATGGTTTTGCAGATCAAATTCTAACTAAGTGTATTTTACTATTCTTAGGAATGGTATTATTAATCTTTAATACTATTTGGTATATTAAGAAATCTAAATCTGCAACTAAAAAAGCAAATGTTAAAAAGGTAGAAGCTAAAGAAGAAAAGAAAACTACAAAAACTACAAAGAGTACTAAAAACTCTAAGACTAAATCTTCTCAAGATACAAAAGCAGCTGTAAAAGAAGAAAAAGTTATTGTAGTTACTGAAGACAATGAAGAAGAATCTTATGTTCCTGCTACTATTAGTGGTAAGAAACATGTAGTTTGGCCATTAGCTTTAATATTATTTATTATTTTTGTTATTCTAGTATTAGCATTTATTTCTTGGTCTGGAGCTTTCGGTCTTACAGCAATGCAAGATGCAACAACTGCAGTTACTAGTTTTGAAGTATTTGGATTTGCTTTATTTGGTAAATTACTTGGTACTGTTAACGCATTTGGTTCATGGTCACTTGTGGATGTAAGTGTTGTTTTAATGGTATTTATGTTAATTTTAGCTTTAATTTATAAAGTTAAATTTAATGAAGTAATTGATGGTTTTATTGCCGGTGCTAAAAGAGCTTTAGGTCCAGCAGTTATTGTTGTTTTACTTTATACTATTTTAGTAATTACAACTTATCATCCATTCCAATTAGTTATTTATAAAGCTATATTAGGAATTACTGATGGATTTAATGTATTTACTACATTTGTAGTAGCAATCTTATCTGCATTATTTAATGTAGATCCAGCATATGCATTCCAAAGTTCATTACCATATTTTGCTAGTATTGTTACTAATGCTGATAATTATCCAATTGTTGCTGTTGTATATCAAGCAGCTTATGGATTAACTATGTTAGTTGCTCCTACTAGTTTAGTTTTAATGGGTATGTTATCTTACTTAAAGATTCCATATGGTAAATGGTTTAAAACAATTTGGAAATTATTATTAGAATTATTAGTATTATTACTTATTGTATTTACTATATTAATTTTAATTTAATTATGAGAGCCCTAGGGCTCTTTTTTTGTCTTATTTTAGGGTACTGTATTTCTTGAAAGGTGAGGTTAACCTCTTTACAATAAATATAGGAGATGATTTTATGTTTTCAAGATTTACAGAAGATGCACAAAAAATATTGATTATGTCAAAAAAAGAGATGCAAGAGTTAAAGCATCCTTATGTTAGCAGTGAACATTTATTATTATCTATTCTTCATTATGGAAATCCGGAATTAATTTCGTTTTTAAATATACATAATCTTACTTATAATAAAGTAAAAGAAGAAATTATCCGGGTTCTTGGTACTGGTAATAAAGAAAGTAGTTGGTTTTTGTATACACCATTATTAAAAAAGATAATTGAGAATGCGGTTTTAGATAGTAAAGATGATGGTACTTTTGTGACTGTAGAAAGACTTTTTGTATCCCTGTTAGAGGAAGGAGAAGGTGTTGCAAATAGAATTATGATGGGTCTAAATATTGATTTAGATGCATTATATGAAAAATTTTCTAGGCAATTTGTTCATGATAGTAATACTAATACTAAATTATATATAGATGAGGTTGCTGTTGATTTTACGGAACAGGCTAAAAAAGGAGAATTTGATCCTGTTATTGGTCGTGATGAACAAATAGGACAAATGATTGAGATTTTATTACGACGAAAGAAAAATAATCCCTTATTAATAGGAGATGCAGGTGTAGGTAAGACAGCTTTGGTTGAAGAGCTTGCAAGACGGATTGTTTTAGGTATTGTTCCTAACGAATTAAAGAATATGCGTGTTTTGAGTGTTTCTATTGCTTCTTTGGTTGCTGGTACAAAGTATCGAGGTGAGTTTGAGGAACGTCTTAATAAAATGATAGAGGAGTTAGAACATGTCTCTAATGTAATATTATTTATTGATGAGATTCATACGATTATTGGTGCTGGTGGTGCGGAAGGAGCTATTGATGCTTCTAATATTTTAAAACCTTATTTAGCAAGAGGTAAGATAAAAGTAATAGGTGCTACAACAAAACTCGAATATACTAAGTTTTTTGAAGGGGATAAAGCTTTTGATAGAAGATTTCAAAAGATTATTATAGATGAGCCATCACTTGAAGAGACTAAGACTATTTTATATCATTTAAAAGATATTTATGAAAATTTTCATGGTATTGAAATACCAGATGATGTATTATCTTCTATTGTTGAATTATCTGATCGATATCTTTCTACTGGAAAGCAACCAGATAAATCTATTGATTTGTTGGATGCAGCTTGCTCTAAAATGATGACATCTGACACTGTTGTTGATAGAAAAATGAAACAGATACAAATGGAGCTTAGTGATATTATTGAACAAAAAAATCAATTAATTATTAAACAAGATTTTAAACAAGCTTCTATTTTACGTGAAAAGGAACATTTTTTACAGTCAAAGTTAAATCGTTTAGAATTAAAAGAAAGTGCACATAGTAAGAAAGTTTTAACAATGGATTGTTTATATGATGTAATTTTTGCTAAAACAAAAATTCCTGTTAAGAAGATTTTATCTATGAATAAGGAAGAAATTAAGAGAGCATTACGAAAACGGGTAGTAGGGCAAGATGATGCTATTTCTGAAGTTGTCGATATTATATCTAAAACTTCTGCAAGAATGGCTCCTAAATCTTTTTTATTTGCTGGTTCTACTGGTTGTGGAAAAACTTTATTTGTCAAAGAATATGCGAATCTTTTGTATCCAAAAGACGGGTTTATTAAATTGGATATGAGTGAGTATAGGGATTCTAGTTCTATATCTAAGATTATTGGTTCTCCTCCAGGCTATGTAGGATATGATGATAGGAATACGATATTAGAAAAAATAAAACTTCATCCTTATTCTGTAGTGCTATTAGATGAAATAGAAAAAGCGGATTCTAAAGTTTTAAAGTTGTTTTTACAAGTTTTAGATGATGGTGTTATGACTACTTCATATGGGGAAGAAGTCAGTTTTAGAAATTGTGTTATTTTTATGACTTCTAATTTAGGATTTGAAAAGAAATCTATTGGATTTATTAATCATGAACAAAATGTTATTTTCGATAAATTAAAGAATTTTTTAGGAGTTGAGTTATTTAATCGTTTTGATTCTGTAATTTTATTTGACCGGCTTTTGGAAAAAGATATTGAAAAAATTATTTCTAACAAAATTAAGGAAAAATATCCTCATATTTCTTCTTCACAGTTACATGATCTGGTTAGTTCTTTTAAGATACAGAGTGATTATTTGATTTTTGGAGCTAGAAAGATTGATAAGTTGTTGGAGCAAGTTGATTTCGAATACAGTTCTTAAGAAACTGTATTTTTTCTTTTTTACTTATGATATACTAGTAATAGGTGATTTTATGAAATTATATAATACTTTGACAAGAAAAGTTGAAGATTTTGTACCTAATGTGGAAGGCAAAGTAAAAATGTATACTTGTGGTCCTACTGTATATCATTATGCACATATTGGTAATATTCGAAATTATATTGGTCATGATATTTTAGATAAGACGTTACGTTATCTTGGTTATGAAGTTACTCGTGCTATGAATATTACTGATGTCGGTCATTTGACTAGTGATTCTGATTCAGGGGAAGATAAGATGGAAGTTGCTAGAAAAAGAGAACATAAATCTGCGATGGAAATTGCTAAGTTCTATACAGAAGCTTTTTTTAAAGATTTTGAATTAGTTAATTGTCGTATGCCAGAAATTGTTTCTCCTGCTACTGAAAATATTGATGAGTATATTAAGATTATAGAAGTGTTATTGGATAAAGGTTATGCTTATTTATCTGGTGGTAATGTTTATTTTGATACGAGTAAATTAGATGATTATTATGTTTTGACTAATCATCAAGAGGATAGTTTGGTTGTTGGTGCTAGAGAAGGAGTAGAAGAAGATAGTAATAAGAAAAATCAGGCTGATTTTGTATTATGGTTTACTACTAGTAAATTTTCTAATCATGAATTACTTTGGGATTCTCCTTGGGGACGTGGTTATCCTGGTTGGCATATTGAGTGTACAGGAATATCTATTAAATATTTAGGAGAATACTTAGATATTCATGGTGGTGGTGTTGATAATATTTTTCCACATCATACTAATGAAATTGCTCAAAGTGAAGCTTATTTGGGACATAAATGGTGTAATTACTGGTTTCATAATGAACATCTATTAGATGAGACTGGGAAGATGAGTAAATCTACTGGTGCCATACTTACTGTTAGTTTGTTAAAGGAAAAAGGATATGATCCGCTTGCTTTTCGTTTTATGTGTTTAAATTCTCATTATAGAAAACAATTAGTCTTTTCTTATGATGCTCTAGATCAAGCTTTGACAACATTGAAAAAATTGCGTAATCGAATCTCTTCTATTACTGAAGATGGTAGTATTCAAGAAGATGTTATTAGTACTTATCGTGAAAAGTTTATTCAAGAATTGTCTGATGATTTAAATACTGCGAATGCTCTTTCTGTTCTTTATGAAGTTTTAAAAGATGAGATACTTTCTGGAAGTAGTAAGATTTTTCTTATTCGAGAGTTTGATCAAGTACTATCTTTAGATTTAATTCAAGAGAAAAAGACAGTTTCTAATGAAGATTATATTTTAGAACAAATAGAAAAGCGTGCTACTGCGAAAAAGAATAAAGACTTTTCTTTAGCAGATAGTATTCGCGATGATTTACTAAAACAAGGAATTCGCTTGATTGACAGTAGAAAAGGGACGACTTATGAGGTTATAGATTAATAGGAAGAGTTCTTCCTATTTTTTTCAAGGAGGTTTTATGAAAGTTGTTGAAATTAATTCGTTAGTACTTGCTTATTTAGGTGATACTATTTATGAAAATTATGTTCGTAGATATTTAATTAATCAAGGTATTGCTCATGTTGATGAGTTGCAAAAGTCTGCTGTTAAGTATGTTAGTGCTAAAAGTCAGGCGGCCTATTTACAAAAGATGATGGATGATAATTTTTTATCTTTAGAAGAGTTGGATGTTGTTAAAAGGGCTAGAAATTATAAGACTACTTCTCATCCTAAGAGTTGTGATATTGTAACTTATAAATACGCAACAGGTTTAGAAGCTTTGATTGGTTATTTGGATTTAAGTCATCAACAGAATAGAGTTGATGAGATTATGAAATATATATTGGAGGATGGATTATGTTAATATATGGTCGTAATGTTGCATTAGAGATGTTAAAAAATTCTGAAAAAGTGCAAAAAGTTTTATTGCAGAAAGGCTTTGATGATAAAAAGATTCTTTCATTATTAGAAAATAGTAAAATTCCTGTTCAAATAAAATCAAAACAGGAAATTGATCATTTGGCAGAAGGAGTTCATCAAGGTATAATTCTATATGTTCGAGATTACCAATATTATACTTTATCTGATGTATTGTCTGATAGTCCTTCTTTTATTGTTATGTTAGATCACATAGAAGATCCGCATAATTTTGGTGCTATTGTTAGAACTTGTGAAGCTGCTGGAGTAGACGCTATTATTATTCCTAAAGATCGTCAAGTACAGGTTAATGCTACTGTTATGAAAACTAGTGCCGGTACTTTAAATCAAATGAAGATTGTACAAGTTGCTAATTTAGCTTCTACTATTGATTATTTGAAAGAACAAGATTTCTGGGTAGTGGGAACTGCTTTAGAAGATAGTGTTGATTATCGTAAGATTGACTATTCTGGAAAAATTGTATTAATTGTTGGAAATGAAGGGGCGGGAATGTCAAAATTAGTTAGGAAAAAGTGTGATTTTATAGCAAAAATTCCAATGTATGGCACTACCAATAGTTTGAATGCATCAGTTGCTAGTGGAATTATGATATATGAGGTAATCCGAAATAGAAAGTAGAGGTCTATTTTGAATTATAAGAATATTAATGATTATGAAATTTTATATTTAGTTAGTGAAGATATGGATTCTAATTATGATATATTATTTCAAAAGTATTTACCTATTATTAAATCAATTTCTAGTAAATATTTTCCTTTTGCATCTAATCATGGAGCTGAATATCAAGATTTGGTTCAAGAAGGTTTTCTGGCACTTAATAAGGCTATTACTACGTATAAAGATAATGCAAAGACTATCTTTTATACCTATGCATGTGTTTGTATTGAAAGACATTTAGTTACTTATTGTAGGTCATTATCTGCACAGAAACATCATATTTTAAATATTGCTCTTCCAGATGAGTTGTATTCTTGTACTTTGATTAGAGATAATTCAGAAATTAGCAATTTCTTTGAGTTTCATCCTATGGAATTGTATCCTTTTATTTCTAAAGTTATGTATTCTTTTGATTTAATTACTCGGTGTATTTTTGA
>ERZ1643246.4162-NODE-4162-length-11689-cov-8.220131_pt1 | contig 11689 bp, 9 predicted proteins | sample MGYA00579265_ERZ1643246 | MGnify/ENA primary metagenome ERZ1643246 (study PRJEB29033, sample SAMEA4952261) | chicken gut metagenome | biome: Broiler Chicken; feature: Gastrointestinal Tract; material: Caecum | place: Ireland | collected 2018 | study: Broiler...
GAAAATGATTCTGGATCATATCAGATGTCGATAGACTCGTATTTTTGATTTGGAATCATTCTTTCATGAACAATAGAAAATCAGGAGATATAGGTGAAATGAAGGTATTTTGCTTAAAAAATCTATTTTTTTTTGAAATTAATATATCAACATGATAGCTGGTGAAGAGGCAAACTAAGCTGATATTTTGGCCTCGGATTATGCTTTGCTTAAAAAAGTGAGACAAAGATAAGGAAGCTATTTCGTTAATTTTTTCCTGCATTCTTTGTATTTTTGGGAGAATTATTTTTTAACTTGTATATGAGATATGACCTGGCTTTATTTTTTCTTATATTTTTCTTGATTTTTTTATGTTTTATTTTTATACTAACTAAGACAAGTTTTGATTCCTTAGCTCAGTTGGGAGAGCGCTACCTTGACAGGGTAGAGGTCGCTGGTTCGAACCCAGTAGGAATCATTTTATATTCCCTTGGATTTCAAGGGATTTTCTTAGTTTTATGGCTTTTTTATTGGGTTATAAAATTTCCAGGCTTTTGGTTTAAAACCAGTGTTTTCAATGTATTTGTATTTTTGTTTTAGGATATAAAACTTTTGAGGTATATGTTGTCTTTGTGAATGGTTACAGATCATAAGAATTTGAATTTTTTATAAAGGTGAGTGAATACAAAGATTTTTGGCAAAGTTGCATATGATGAGGATAGAGAAGATGGATAACAGTTTGACATACTTGCTTTTATCTCAAATGAAAACAAACAAATTGAAATCATATTATTTAGAAGAATTCTTGATTTAAAAAGGCAGAGTCATCCATTTTAGACTTTGCCTTTTTAAGTTGAGTTGTGTCTTGGATGTTTGTCCGCCATATAAACCGTTTAAAATAACATAATCTTAAAAAATTTATTTTAGATGGGCTCAAATCAGATGCCTATTTTGGAACTGGAAACCACAGAAGTATTTTACATTTTGTATAGAATATAAAATACTTATAGAGAAGACAATACATATTATGAGATTTGGTAAGTTCTTAGTTATTCTAAGTTTAGTGATTGCTTTAATTGTAGTTTTTGTGATTCCTAGTGAAACTTTAGCCGTAGAAAATAATGTAGTAGAAACTGATTTACAAGTAAAACAGTTATCTGAACAAAGAAATACAGCAATTGGCTTTAGAATTGAATGCGTTATATGTTAATGAGAGTTTAGGAACAGGTGAAAATTGTGATAGAAGTTAAAGGGGTAAAATTAAAAGCAGCACTTAAAGTAGCAGATTGGATTTTCCTATGAGTTTTGTAGATATTCCAAATTCAACCCAAGAAATACGGGGAATTATTTATGATATTTTTGCAACTTACAATATAATATTACTTGATAGAAAACGTGAACCTGTATTAAACAAAATAAGAGAAGAATATAAGTATCTAAAATTACCTGATGTGGATGATGAAGAAATAAAAATAAAGTTATCATTTTTATTTGAAAACGAATGGGGTATTTCGTTAGAAGAAGTTATTGAAGGGTGTAAAAGTGATGGTATATTCTCGGAAATTATTAATTATTTAGAAAAAAATAAAAGGTAAGTATCAATGGGAAGTGGAGAAAAAAGATGGTCCTTGTAAAAATGACATTGAAAAACTTACGCTTTGAATGGTGTAATGATTCTTAATAATGAAAACAAAGCATTTTTTGTTCGATTTTGAATGGAAAATGTCTTGTTTTTTTGTCTATTCCTCGCCATTTTTTTATGTATTTCAATATTCATTTGAAGTTAACCGCAAATATTGTAGAAATTCCTTTGGTAATTTTTGATTGCATCGTGCTTTTGTATGCGTAGTGTCTACAATACTTGTATTACTTTTCATGATTTTCTTTTCAAGTGATTTCAACCATTTTCTCAATAGGCATATCCCATCAGTCAATATCTTGGAAACGAAGTCGACAAAATTTTGTAAGTGAACTTGAATCAATGACATCATCTTCTGGTACCCTATCCCAAAAATATTTAAAAAAACATGTCATATTTAGACATTCAACTAAGTCTACATCTGAAATATCGTAAACTGTTTCCAATAATAAGGACTGAAAGCAAGGTGATTTCGAATTGAAATCACAGGGAGTACCACCTGAATATAAGTCCTTTTAGATGAATGAAAAAAGCGAAGGATTCGACGATTTATTACCGAATCCTTCGCAATGGATAACTATATAGACTTTCTCAGTGCCTTCTTTTGAGCAGAGGACTTTTATGGTTTTTAATGCAATTTTCATGAAGCAAAAATGAGTTTTTTCTTATCTTGATACATATAGAAATCACGTCATTTTTGAAAAGTACTGCAAAGTGTTGATACGATAGAGTTTTCCTTTGTTTTTTTACATGAAAGAAAAATATATATAAACCAATTGTGTTCTGATTAAGTTATGATGCTAAATCAAAACAATATAGGGGATTTTTGTGCCCCCTTACGTCGAACAGAAGGAAGATTTTTATTATATATGTGTACCTATAATAATATGGATTTAGATCAAAAAACAGTATTTTGTGATAAAAAAGCAAATGGAAAAGTTCAGTCGTGGAAAGAAAAGAAACTGATGAATGTCGGTTATTTTGAGTTGTTAGGGATTTTGTGGTTCAAACAAGCAGAACGTGTATTTACTACATGTGGTGAGATACTAAAGTTTGATATGACACATGAAAGACGCATGAGGTTAGCGAAAGTATAGTTTTGTAAGTCAATGTTATGTCCGATGTGCAATTGGAGGAAAACGATGAAACGAAGTGTACAAACAACCAAAATTATAAGAAAAAGTGATTTACCAAAAACGAAAAGCGAGATGTTTTCTTAACTTGGTTAGTCAAGAATGTGTTTGATGGTAAAGTGTTGGATAAAAGCTTGAAAGTAATGAAAGAAGGTTTGTATCATAAACGAATGATTGTGTATGGTGGTTTGTTTTAAAAGCAGTACATAAACAATTGAATTTTAGATGATGTCGAAGTTGGCGATGTAGTTTGCGTAGATGATGAGGATTTAGATATTGAGGAAAAAAAGCATATTCAATTGTGGCTCGGTGGAACTGGAAACAGAAAATAGATATAGTAGGTGATTTGATGAATAAAGGACATCGTGTGATTTTTCATATTGATATGAATTGTTATTTTGCATCGGTTGAAATTGCCAATCGTCCAGATTTAAAAGGAAAACCGGTTGCCATTGCTGGAAATGTCAAAGAACGAAAAGGAATTATTATTACATGTAGCTACGAGGCTAGAGATACTGGCGTGTATACAACAATGCCACTATGGGAAGGGTTGAAAAGGTGTCCGAATTTGATTGTTTTACCACCAAATCATACATTGTATCGAGAAACGGCATATAAGGTATTTCACTTGTTGGGGAGTTTTTCTCCAATTTTGGAACCTGCTTCAATTGATGAAGTTTACTTGGATGTGACACATGTACAACATTTGCATCCCGTTCAGTTGGCAAAAGAAATCCAAAATACAGTGCTGGAGAAAATGGGTTTGCCTTGCAGCATTGGGATTGCACCAAATAAATTTTTGGCAAAGATGGCTTCGGATATGAGAAAGCCGTTGGGTATTACAGTGCTTCGAAAGCGAGACATTCCAGATGTCTTATGGCCACTTCCAGTTGAATCTATGCATGGAATTGGGTACAGAACGAAAAAGAAATATCATGCATTGAATATTTATACGATTGAAGATTTGGCAAAGGCTGATGTGCAGCAATTACAGGATAAAATCGGAAAGATCGGTCGGCTGCTGCATGAGCGTGCCAATGGTAAAGATATGCGTCCGGTTGATCCTGAACATATTTTATCATTCAAAACCATGGGCAATTCAATAACTCTACCTCAAAATTTATGTGATGAAAAAGCACTTGCAGAGGTTTTTCATCATTTATGTCAAAAATTGAGTCAACGTTTAATTATTAGGCGTGCATATGCCAAAACGATTCAAATTATGATTCGGTATGGCAATCGGCAGACGATTACTCGAAGTCAAGCACTGTTAAATCCTGTTCAATCATCAGATGAACTTTTTAAGATGGCAGTTTTACTTTTTCAACGGCATTGGGACGGGGAAAGTGTTCGTTTGTTAGGAGTTAGTGCCATCGAAACCCTTGATGAAAAGGAATGGTTTAAGCAGCTTGATTTATTTTCTTATCAAAAAGAAATACCTAAAAAAATGAAGCTGTCCGATTTGGCTGTAGAAATCAATAAAAAGTTGGGACAACAAGCTCTAATGCTTGGATGTCGTTTAAAAAATGAAAAGAAAGTTTTCAAATCTGAGGCTGAAAAATTATATGAATATTTGAATTTTTTAAGAAAACAAATGAATGATTCGTGATAAATGAAGCAATAAGATTTTAGCTTGATTTATCACTTTTTTTGTATGAAAGATGATTTTCAGACATATATACATAAAGGGATAGCAGAGAAAAAACTCAGCTTGATTTTTTTTGCAAGGGATGTTGCATAATCGTCAAATGGGAAGTTTTTTTATTAATATCCGAAGAGAATCAAAGTTTAAGAAATAGATCAAGCAAAGATAGACATTTATGATCAAATTGGTTTTTAGAGCTATGTCAAAATAAGCAACATAAATAAAGAGATTCGGTTAGAAGGGTCTTTACTCTGAAGATGGTTATGATGAAAGTCATTTGTAGGAAAAATCTGATTGAAACGCATTTTTCTGGGATGTCTACATGGATGAGGAAAAAAGAGTCGAGCTAAACTTGTGTTTTGTAATCGATGTACAGCTTGTCTGAGAAATGAATCAAACGAAAAGAGTTATAGTGTATACTATGAAGCTTGTAAATGCGACGGAGAATCAGGGGAGGTTTCTCCTGTTTTCTGAAACCACCAGAATGTTATAATGATGTAATTTTATCTTTTACAAAGATAGCAAAAGAAGGGTCTAAAGTATAAAGGAGAAATCAATATGGAAATATGGGAAGAAAATCAAATACCAGAAATGATTCAAAAATCAATTCAAGAGTTGATTAAAAGGGCAGAAAAAATAAAAAAACCGCATGTATACCATATGTTAAGTTTTTGGATGTTTAGTTTGTTGGCTACTTCTATGCTGACAGATGCTTGTATATATTTTTGGGGAATTTCTGAGCAGATGTGGCAAGCGGTTATATTTTATTTGACAGATCAAGTTCGTTTGACTTTATTGGTGTTGCTTTCATTTTTATTTTTTTGCTATCAGTATTTTAAAACAGAGGAAAAGAAAAAAGAGAGTAAATTCGAATGCCTTCGTGAAGAAATTATTGAAAGCATTCGAACAGAATGGCCGATATATTTAACGAAAAAACAAATTATTAAAATTATAGAATTTTTGAAAAAAGAATATCAGATCAATTTATATTATAAAGGTTGATGTTTTTTCCAAATTCGAGTTAAAGGTTTCTCAAATAATATCAAAAGAGAAGGGATTAGAACAAGTGTAATAAAAGTAGAAGAAATGAGCCCAAAAATAATGACAACGGACATTGGCCGTTCAAATTCTATGCCTTCGCCAGATCCGATAAATAATGGCAGCACTCCTAGAATAGTTGTTGCCGCAGTCATGAAAATTGGGCGGATTCTAGTCGGTGCTCCGTTTAAAACGGCTTCTTTTAATGCTTGTCCGTTTTGCATACGCTGCATCACACTGTCCAACAGTAAAATGGCATTGTTGACTACAACACCAATTAAAAGTAAAATTCCGATAAAACTTGCAGCGCTTAATGGGTAATGGAATACAATCAGTGCAGAAATAATTCCAATGGAAATTACTGGAACAGAGCAAATTAAGATGAAAGGTACAAGCAATGATTCAAATTGTGCGGCCAAAATCATATAAATAAACAAAATGGCCAGTAGACAAACAAAGCTCATCTGTTTGAATCCGGTTTTGATTTGTTGCATTTGCCCGTCTAAAATGACTTGCACAGAATGATTTGTATCTTTTTTTGAGGATAAAATCTTTTGTAGTGTTTGAAATATTTCTCGATTGTTTTTCATATTGGTTTCGGCTGTTAAAAGGGTTTGTGCTTGTTGGTTATATCGGCTTTGCTTGCTGATTTGACGTGTTTTTTGTATGGTTGTTAGCTGACCGACGGTGACAAAGCCTTTGTCAGTTGTGAAAATGGGTAGTTGTGCCAATTCATTGGATTGAGGAGGCACACTTTGCTTGCGTAAAAAGATTCTGATTGGTATCTCTTCTTTTTGGTCTTGAATTCGATAGATTTCTTTCCCATTTATTATAGCTTGTAATTGCATGGCAAGCGCTATACGATCAATTCCCAGTAGTGTAGCTTTTTCTTCTTGGAAAATTAATGAAAGCATGGGTACAAAATCGCTTCCTTCTGTATGAATCTGAGATAATCCGCTGACACCTTCTAGTTTTGGTTTGATCTGCTTCATAGCTTGAATGGTTCTATCTCGGCTTGAGCTTAAAATACGAATTTTTATGTTGGAGTCGAAAAATCCTGGATCACTTGCTGAAAGTGTATAAGAAAGATTGGAAATTTGCTTCAGCTTAGCTTCGATTTTTTTTACAATTTCTTGGTCGCTTAAAGACCGATCTGTCTTTTTTTTCAATAGACAATAGAAATTTGCTTCGTTTTCATGTACTTGTTCCATAAATGAGGCGTCGGGAGCACCTCCAATTGTGGCATAGACGGATTGAACACCTTCGGTTTTTTCCAGTACGGGAAAAATTTTCAAAGCGGTTTGCTCAGTATGTTTCCATGTACTGCCTTCTGGGCATCGAATATGCCCGATAATAAAACTTTGATCTTGATGTGGTAGGAATTCAATGTCAATTTTTGGGATAAGCCATAAAGAAGCAAAAAAAATGAAAAAGCATGTAAAGACCACAACTTTTGGGTGATTCATGAAAACAGACAATATTTTTTTATAGGAATTGACCAAGCGGTTGCAGCTATTTTTTCTAGATGAAAAAAAAGAAAACAGTTTTCTTCCTTGAATTAAAGGAATAAATAAAAATGCAACAAACAGACTGGTTAGTTGAATTAGAATGATTACAATAGCCAACGGAGCAAATAGTTGTTTAACCAGTCCCTCAATAAAAAGAAAAGGGATAAAAATAACGATGCTGCTTAATGTAGAGGCGAGCATGGGCTGAAATACTTGCATCGCTCCTTTGATTGCGCTTTTTTTTCGGTCTGATTGCTTGGCTGTTTCTTGTTCAATGCTTTCAACAATAACAATGGCATTGTCGATCATCATGCCAACACCTAAAGACAATGCACCCAATGTCAGCAAGTTCAAATTTTGTTGAAACAAATACATACCGAAAAAATTAATTACAATAGCTAGTGGAATTGTGAAAAAAATAATTAATGTACTTTGAAGATTTCTTAAAAAAATATATAATATGCCCGCAGCAAATAGACCGCCCCAGAAAATGGCAGAATAGACAGAGGAAATAGCTTGTTTAATGTATTGGCTTTGATCGAAGACTGATTCAAATTGTATCGGTTCGTTTGTATGCGCTTGGATTTTTTTCAAAGTGTGTTGTACAGCATTAGCGATTTCAACTGTGTTTTTCTCACTTTCTTTAAATATGGATAATCCAATGCACGGTTTTCCATTTATATAAGCCAGATGTCCTTTTGGCAATTGTAGCTCCATAATTTGTGCAATTTCTTTTAATGGTATCATTCCGTTTGATGTAGGGAGCTCTAGATGAATCAGATCGTATAGGCTGGATTCAGTGCTTGTAATTTGCATTTGATAAACTTGATTTTGTTCAGTAACAGCACCGATTGGCACGTGATTTAATTTGGACATAATGGCATTTTGAATTTGTTCAATATCTAAATGCAGTTGTGCAATTTTTTCTGGATTTAAACAGATTTGAATTTGTCTTTCTTTCACACCGTCTATTGTAACAGTTGCGACACCATCTATTGCTTGTAATGCACCAATTACATTTTGTTCAATCCATTTTTTTGTTTGATTCATTTCCATACCTTCTTGATAAATGACCCACTGCATAATTGGCATTGCAAAGGGATCGAAAGGTAAGATGGCTGGTATTGGTGTGTTTTTGGGCAAAATGCTTTTGAGTACCTCGAATTTTTCTTGAATATTTTCTTTATTGCTTTTCATATTGCTGCCCCATTGAAATTTTAGTGTAATCAGAGATTGTCCGACCAAAGAGGTTGAGTGGATAGACTGGATATTAGGCAGTGTGGAGAAAAGCTTTTCTAATGGAATGGTAATTTGATTTTCTATTTCACTCGGTCCCAAATTTTCCATATGTGTAGAGACAATTAGATAAGGTTGCTGTATTTTTGGAAATAAATCGATGCTCATATGTTGCCAACCTATACATCCCAAAAGGATAAAAAAGGCAAGCAGCATAGTTGCGGCAATAGGACGGTGAACTGCCCATTTTGGAAGTTTCAATGAAAGTCCTCCTTTTTTGACGGTATAATTTGTCCGTGATAAACCTGATCCAATTCTCCCTGTAAAATACTTTCAGTTTCCTGAATTCCGCTTGTAACTTCAATTTGTCCGTTTTGATACTGTCCAGTTTGAATTTTTTTCTTTTGAATCTGTTGGTTTTGAATGATGTAAACAAAGGTTTCATTGTTTTCAAACATGACACATGATTTTGGTATGGTTAGGGTTTGTCGGGATGAGCGGCTGATGACTTTTGCGCTTCCAACCTGTCCGATATGTAACGGACTACAGTTTGTTTCTATTTTTGTTCGAATTTCATATAATTGTGTTCCATTTTTGGGCATATAGCTAATTTCTTTAATGGTTCCCGAGCTGCATGGTTTTTCTCCATCCCATGTAATGTAGAGTGGATTGCCATTTTGAATATTTTTTAATTGGAAGCTGTTAGCGTATAATGTGACACTTGGATGATGGAAGTCAATTAAATAAAACAATGCTTCTTTTTCCTTTTGGTATCCAGAAATATTTTCTGGTTGATTAAAGGTAATTTGTCCGTCAAACGGTGCTTGAATATATTCCATTTCTTTCATTTTTTGTAGGGCTTGTTCCTGTAGAGAAAGCTCAATTTTTTGGGTGGTTATCATTTGTTTGTTCCATTTATCCCACTCATCTTTTATCATTTGTATATCTGTTTTAGATTGGCCAAAAAATTTTTGAAACCAATTTTTATGCTCTGGTTGTTTTTCAAAAGCAGATGGCTCCATTTTTTCTAAATTTTGCAACTGTTTTTGGATGGCTATTTGTTTTTGTCTTATTTCGGAAAGATCAAATGATAGTAAGTACTCTCCTTTTTTTACATGTTGTCCTTCTGTAACATAAATTTTTCGGATTGGCAATTCATTTGGTAGATAAATTGGTAATATTTTTTGTGGCAAAACAACAGCCGGAAGTTTGATTTCTGTATGTATCACTTCTTTTTTTGGATGGATAATGATTGGTTCTTTGTTTTGTGTTTCAAATGTTTCGGTTTGAGCAGGAAATGTTGGTGTAAGTAGCGAAAATATAAGTAGAATGTAGATTGATTTCATATCGAGATCCTCCTGTCTATATCGTTGCCTACATTTTTTAAAACATGTATTATGCTTGCATTTTTCTGTGGGTTTGAAAGGCATATTGATTACGCTTTTTGATCTAGTATTGTGGAATTGAAATATAATTGTATTGAATTTGTAGTGCAAAATTCTTGAAAAAAATGGTAATCTAATACTAGAGAGATATTGATTTTTGATAATGGGTTATGTATAATTAAATTATAATTATTATAATTTAATAGATTCTTTAATCTATATCAATTCACATGGTAAGGAAAGGCGAAATCTTGTGAAGAAAGAGGAATAAAAAATGATCACTTTATTGACCACTCCAAGCTGTACCTCTTGCCGAAAAGCAAGAGCATGGTTAAAGCAACATGATATACCATTTGAAGAACGAAATATGATGACACATCCTCTAACTGTTGAAGAAATAAAAAATATTCTTCGCATGACAGAGGAAGGAACAGAAGATATTGTTTCAACAAGATCAAAGACATTTCAAGATTTAAATATTGATATGGATCAGATTCCATTGCGTGAACTGTATGAATTGATGAGCAAATATCCAGGAATGCTGAAGCGACCGATTATTGTTGATGAGAAACGTCTACAGATCGGATATAATGAAGATGAAATTCGCCGCTTTTTACCACGAAGAGTTCGTGAGTACCAAATGCGTGAGATTCGCCGTCTGGTGAATAATCTGGAAATGTGTGAGCAGAATGCATAGCAAAATCGATGTGCTTTGTTAAAGTGTGTGGATGGAGCAGTCAAATGGAATAAAATACGATAATCGGTAGGAAAATGGTTCTGCCGATTTTGTTATTTTTAAAAGAAAATTAAACTTTGAATTAGAATATATTTTGATATATAAATATATAAAATTTTATTTTTTGAAATATATTTTGTTATTTTTATTTTTTGATCTAAACTTTTGTTTTACATCTGGGATATAAGATAAGTACATATTCAATCTTATTTTTTTGTAAAGACCTCCAATTTATTTCTAAACTACCATAGGTATGTTTTCTCCAGATGAGTCGTTGCTGCAAAAAAGAGATTCACTCCTTTAAGTTTTACATATAATTTCATATGATGAACCCTTTGGTGGTTAAATTTAACATTTCATCATTGGAAAGTCATTTATTTACAAAATTTTGCTGAATGGATGTTTCAATAAAAAATAAAGTTTATAGGCTGGTTTAGCTAATTTTTCATTTTATATTAATTTCCAAAAATTATTGATTTATAAATAATCCTTAAACTAATGGCATCTAATTTTTTAAATGAATTTATGATTTTTAGACTCATATAAAATACAACAAATCCTAAATTGAATTATGATGAAATACTCCATTCCTTTATCATTATCTTGGTGATGATTTTAAAGGAATTTTTGTTTGTTTTAAAGAAAATTGGTTGAGATTTGCATGGCTGTAAAAATGGTATAGAGAAATGAAAAGGAAGGTATGGATTGCTGGTGATGTAGCTGAGTTGTTCGCTTGTGCAGATTAAATGAAATGGATGAATTTATTTTGTTTGGAAAAAATCCGCATATTTTCTGTATACAAATTTTGGTTTCCGATATTTTATTGAAAAAAAGATCTTGGTAGAGAAACTGTTCTAAGCTGTTGATTTGATAAATGGATATGGGTTTGTGTGAATTCAAAAAAGAAAACTCGATGTAAAAACAGTAATGTTTCTAAATCATTAAAATAGTGAAATGTATGGTTTATTGCTTTTTCATCAGGAGTAGAATGCAAGCATTTGTTATGATAAAGAAGCGAGGATGAAGAAAATTTTTACACATCATTTCAGATAGATTGACAATTGATTCTTATATTTTTACAAAAAATATATAATTATGGTTGGTTTTAGACTTGATTAAAGATTGAGCAGATAGAAAATTTAACGGAACGAGTTTTAAATATAGCAATTATGAATTTATTTCATAGCAACTGCTATTTTGCATTTCGAAATGGTAACAGATGTTTATAGGTATCTTTGGTCAAAGAGGTAACCATTTTTATTAAAATCAGTGTACCTGCTTTTAAAAAACAGAAAATGGATTGGAAGGTAGATTTGTATAATTATTTGGATTAACGATCAACTGATTTTAACACAAAACGATTGGAGGATTATGATTTAAGGAATCGCTA
>ERZ1643246.4164-NODE-4164-length-11682-cov-5.988303_pt1 | contig 11682 bp, 12 predicted proteins | sample MGYA00579265_ERZ1643246 | MGnify/ENA primary metagenome ERZ1643246 (study PRJEB29033, sample SAMEA4952261) | chicken gut metagenome | biome: Broiler Chicken; feature: Gastrointestinal Tract; material: Caecum | place: Ireland | collected 2018 | study: Broiler...
ACCGATGATCTGATCACACGCCAGGAGCTCAATGACCGGATCGGCGGGGCGAGGCAGGAGATCGAACGCCTGGAAAATGAACTGAAAATGGTTTCCTATCAGATCACTAAGGGCGACCAGTTGGAGGAACTGCTGAATACAACTTTCAGGGAAATCGAGGATATTACGGATGTGCACCAGATGACGAACACGCAGCTGAAAAAGATCATTCAGAAGATCGAGGTGGACAAGGACGGAAACGTGGATATTTACCTGAAACTTCTGGGAGATCTGGGGCTGGATGAAACGGTATTGATCGAAGATGGATCTGCTGAAAATAAAACAGTTCAAAATCATCACGACCGCACATAAGGATGTCACCGAACGCCTCCTTCAGATTAACCCATCCCTTGCCCGGGAAGCCCGCAAGGTTCTGGATGTGAACAAGCAGGAGCGTCACATCCGGGGCGGGATGGCGACGAAAGAGAAATATCTGCACCAGCAGATCCCCCGGCGGGCGAAAAATACTGCCGCTAAAAAAAGTAAATAATAGGAAATCCTTCGAAAAGGCTGCGGGTGTAACCGGAAACCGGGTATGCCCGCGGCCTTTTGGCCGTACGGCGCCCTCTTTGCGCCCTGTCGCCCGCCGGTCACATATTTCCCATTCCCCTCACATAAGATAGAAAGAACGTGAAGAAATTAAGGGGGAACAGGATTGTACGATCGTGGCTTGGGGGTGCTGGAAAAGTATGGCCTGACGGCGAAAACGGTGGCCAGGGGCCGGGGATCCCTGATCTGTGAAACAGAACAGGGGCCAAAACTGATCCGCGAATACTGGGGGTCACCCAGAAAGATGGAGATTCAGCGGAATATTCAGCTGCACTGCAGGGAAGAAGGATTTGAGGGCGTGGATCTGATACTGGAAAATCTGGATGGTCAGACGGTTACCACAGACGGAGACGGAATTCCCTATACGGTCAGAGACTGGTTTGTCGGGAGAGAATGTGATACCCGCTCCAGGGAAGATGTCATGAAGAGTGTCAGAGCCCTGGCCATCTTACATAAAGTCATGCGGATTCCGGGGGAAAGAGAACCGGCGGCGGAAGGACTCCTGGAGGAGTGTCGGAGACATAACAAGGAGCTGCGGAGGATCCGGAAGTTCGTGCAGGGACGGAAACGGAAAAATGACTTTGAAGAAAAACTGGCCGCCAGTATCAGCTTTTTTCTGGAGCAGGGAGAACGAACGACGGAGGAACTGGAACATTCCGGGTGGGAGGAGCTGAGAAAAAAATTTCCCGACAGCGTCTGCCATGGAGACTGCAATCAGCATAACATTCTTATGACGGGCCGGGGCCCGGTTTTTACCAATTTCGAAAAATGGAGCGATGACCTGCAGATCAGAGATCTGTATCAGTTCATGAGAAAGATTCTGGAAAAATACAGCTGGAATCGGGAACTGGGCTATCGGATGATACGGGAGTATGAACGGGAGCGTCCGTTGTGTGCCGGAGAACTGGGCAACCTGAAGCTGAGACTTTCCTATCCATGGAAATTCTGGAAGCTGGCCAATTATTATTCGGAAAACAGCAAGACGTTGATTTCCCGAAAAAATACGGAAAAGCTGGAACAGACGATCCGGCTGGCAAAACCCTGGCAAAATTTTCTGGATAATTTTCCTGAAAAATAAGAAAGCTTTCCTTTTTCTCACAAATGGTATATAATTAGGGAAAAATAAATTCCTTAGGAGGTACGCAGATGGGATACAAAGAAACATACCAGGAATGGTTATCCAATCCGTATTTTGACAGCGATACGAAAGCTGAGCTTGAGGCCATTAAGAATGATGATAAAGAGATTAAAGAACGGTTTTATAAGGACCTGGAGTTTGGAACAGCCGGACTGCGCGGTATCATCGGGGCGGGAACCAACCGCATGAACATTTATGTGATCCGTAAGACCACCCAGGGTCTGGCCAATTATATTGCGTCCGTGAACGGACAGGCAAAGGGCGTGGCCATTGCCTATGATTCCAGAAGAATGTCTCCGGAGTTTGCCCAGGAGGCGGCTCTGTGTCTGGCGGCCAATGGAATTAAGGCATATATTTTCGAATCTCTGCGCCCCACACCGGAGTTGTCCTTCGCTGTGAGAAAGCTGGGCTGCATTGCCGGCATTAATATTACTGCCAGCCATAACCCGCCGGAGTACAACGGCTACAAGGTTTACTGGGAGGACGGCGCGCAGATTACTCCGCCCCACGACAAGGGAATCATGGATGAGGTGCAGAAGGTGACCAGCTTTACCGCGGTGAAAACCATGGACAAGGCGGCTGCCGAGGCTGCGGGCATGTATCAGGTGATCGGAGCGGAGATTGATGACGCCTATATAGAACAGCTGAAGAGCCAGGTGATTCATATGGATGCCATCCGGGCAGTGGGAAAGGAACTGAAGATTGTCTACAGCCCGCTGCACGGTACCGGTAATATTCCGGCCAGAAGAGTGCTGAAGGAACTGGGATTTGAGAATGTCTATGTGGTAAAGGAACAGGAACTGCCGGATGGTAATTTCCCCACCGTCAGCTATCCCAATCCGGAGGCTGACGAGGCCTTTGAGCTGGGTCTGAAGCTGGCAAAGGAAGTGGACGCCGATCTGGTGCTGGCCACCGATCCCGATGCGGACCGCCTGGGCGTGCGGGTGAAAGATGCCAGGACAGGAGAATATCATACGCTCACCGGAAATATGTCCGGATGCCTGCTGGAAGAATATGAGCTGAGCCAGAGAAAGGCTGTGAACGGCAGTCTGCCCGACGACGGCGCGGTGATCAGCACCATCGTGACCACCAATATGGCGGGAACCATTGCCAGATCCTATGGTCTGCGGTTTATTGAGGTGCTTACCGGTTTCAAATATATCGGCCAGCAGATTCTGAATTTTGAACACAGCAGAAGAGGTACTTATCTGTTCGGATTTGAAGAAAGCTATGGCTGTCTGATTGGCACACATGCCCGTGATAAAGATGCCATTGTCGCCACCATGGCACTGTGCGAGGCGGCGGCTTATTACAGAACCCAGGGCAAGACTCTGTGGGATGCCATGATGGATCTCTATGAAAAATACGGATATTATAAAGACGATATTCAGTCCATCACCCTGAAAGGTATCGAAGGACTGGAGAAGATTCAGCAGATCATGGATAATCTCCGTCAGTTCCCGCCCAAAGAGATTGGCGGTTATCAGGTGGAGGCTGTCCGGGATTATAAAAAAGAAGTGATCATTAACTTCAAAACCCAGGAGAGAAGAACTACGGGTCTGCCAAACTCCAATGTACTGTATTATGAACTGGAAAATGACGCCTGGGTATGCGTGCGTCCCTCCGGAACGGAGCCGAAGGTGAAGTTCTATTACGGTGTAAAAGGAACTTCCATGGAGGACGCCGATGCGAAATCCGCAGCTCTGGGTAAAGAAGTTGTGGCAATGATCAACCGAATGATGTAAAAATGGAACGGAAAAAGTATACTTTCGAGGATTTTCGCGGGATTGTGGCCGCTCTGCGGGGGGAGCATGGATGCCCCTGGGACAAGGCCCAGACCCACGAAAGCCTGGAACCGTATCTTCTGGAAGAAACCTATGAGGCAGTGGAAGGGATCCGGCGTCTGTCGGCTACGAAAGATGCGGATAACCTGTGCGAAGAACTGGGAGACGTGTTGTTTCAGGTGGTGCTGCATGCCCGGATTGCCGAGGAGGAAGGATTTTTCACGCTGGATGATGTGGTGCAGGGAGTCAGTGAGAAGATGATTCGCCGTCATCCCCATGTGTTTGCTCCCGGGGATCCCTCCAAAGTTCGTTCCTGGGATGAAATCAAGCGCCAGGAGAAGGAAGCGCAGCGGAAAAAGGGAAAACAGCCGGAAGAGATTCCCGCGGCATTTCCGGCGCTTATACGGGCGGTAAAGGTTCAGGAAAAGCTGGAAAAAGAGGATTTCGACGCTTCAGACGGGCCTGCCGGACGGGCACGGGAACTGCTGGAAGCATTTGAGCAGGGAAAAGTCTCTTCCCGGGACGCCGGAGAACGGATCGGCGCTCTCCTTTATGAAATCTGTCGTCTGGCCCGGAGCGTCGGTGTATATCCGGAAAAAGCGCTGGCAGATACGGTGGAGGAGCATATCCGCGCGGTCCGGGAGAAGTAAACGGGAGACGCCTTTGCGAAGGCGCGGCCAAAAGGCCGGCCTGTTACACTTTAGCCTTTAATATCTGCGAAATTCCTTGACAAAACAGCATCAACAGTATATAAACATAGTAGTAACGACAAAAACAGAGATACTTACAGGAGGAATATCATGAACAAGACAGAATTAGTTGCAGCTATCGCTGAGCAGACACAGCTGTCCAGAAAGGATGCAGAGGCTGCGTTAAAAGCATTTATTGACGTGGTATCTGAAGAACTGAAAAAAGGTGAGAAGGTTCAGCTGGTTGGCTTCGGAACTTTTGAGGTTTCCGAGAGAGCGGCAAGAGAGGGAAGAAATCCTGCCACCGGCGAGGCTATGACCATCAAGGCTTCCAAATCTCCGAAGTTCAAAGCCGGAAAGGCTCTGAAAGACATGGTTAACGCCTGACAGATGAGACTGGACAAATATCTGAAAGTGTCCCGGCTGATCAAGCGGAGAACGGTGGCCAATGAGGCCTGCGATGCGGGAAGAGTTCTGATCAATGACCGTCCGGCCAAGGCGTCGGCCCAGGTGAAGGCCGGCGACGTGCTGGAGATCCAGTTTGGAACCCGTTCCGTCAAAGTGGAGGTTCTGAATGTGCAGGAGACCGTAAAAAAGGAAGCGGCACAGGAGATGTACCGGTATCTTTAAAGCAGAGAGAAAATGCCGGGAACCAAAAGAATGACATACCGGGAAAAATCCCCCCATATAATGACAGTAGGCTCATGATATGGAGGGGATTTTTTTATGGAGGAAATCAGGAAGGATCATCAGCTGATTCTCAGCAGTCGAAGCCGGGGATCCATTACCGGTGTGACGGATGTGCTGTCTTTTGATGAAAACCGGGTTCTTCTGGAAACCACCCAGGGGATGCTGACCATTGAGGGAACAGGGCTTCATGTGAGCCGGCTGCAGCTGGAAGAAGGGGAAGCAGATTTGGAGGGAACGGTGAAAAGTCTGGTATATACAGAAGGAAAGGCGGGAAAGAGACAGAAAGGCAGCCTGATGAAACGGCTGTTTCAGTGAGATGAGCGCCTATATGGGGAGAGAGCTGGTACTTCTGGCCCGCTCTTTCTGGTGCGGTGCGCTGCTGTTGTTTTTCTACGACGGTATCCGGATTTTTCGGAGGCTCGTTCCTCATCGCTCCTTCCTGACGGCGATGGAGGATCTCCTGTTTGGGACGGGCAGCGGGATCTGGCTTTGCGTGCAGGTGTTCCAGGCCAGTCAGGGAGTGCTCAGGGGATATTTCCTTGCGGGGGTAATCCTGGGAGGAGCCGCATGGCATTTTTCTCTGAGCCGCATTTTCGTGGAAAAACTGACGGCAATCCTGCAGGTGCCTATCAAAAAAATACTTATTTTGCTAAAATGGTTGAAATTTTATGCGCGGCGCGGTAGAATTTCCTTATATCGTCGGATGCGTCCGGCGGTAGAAAAAACAGGAAAATGTTGGAAAAACAGGCAACAGTTCAGATTCCGCCGGTCCGCCGGAACTGCTGAACTGCCGCCGGATGACAGAGGTGACGGGCATGGCAGACAGAAAAAAAGCCAGAAGAAAAAAAAGAAAGCAGACCGCAGGAAGGCAGGCGGCGCGGAACAAGGCAGCCATGATAGGCATCAGTGCCGTGGTCACCATGCTTCTGGCAGTGCTTTTTGTACAGGGACAGACCCTGCAGAGACGGATCCGGCAGAATGAGCAGAAACAGGAACAGCTGCTGGCTGAGACCGAAAAGGAACAGGAGAGAACCGGTCAGATCGAGGATATGGAAGAGTACATGCAGAGTGATGAATACATTGAGAAGATTGCACGGGAAAAGATCGGACTGGTGAAGGACAACGAGATTATTTTTAAGGAAGTGAAGTAGATCCGGGGAATGGGAGCCTTCGGATTTTGTCTAAAAGTTTTCTGCCCGGCAGGGGCGGATTCGACACGTTTTTTTTAACCAGACATCTATAATACTCCTTTAAGAAGGCCTATGGAAGCGAAGGGGGTTATGGATGCATGCAGATGTGGATGATTGCCATGCTCGCTGTCAGTGCTGTACTGATTGTCCGGGACATGGCAAAACTTATTTTTGCGGACAGGAAAAAAGGAAAGCCGGTATACGATGTCTACCCCCAGAAGGAACGGATTGAACGGTATGCCCGTTCCTTCTGGCGTCTTGCGCATACCTTTTACGAGATGCCCGATCATCAGGAGCAGCTGACCCAGACGGAAGTGCAGACAATCTTTGACGGAGTGAAGGGGGAACTGTGCCGGGACTGCCCCGGATTTGACGTATGCTGGGGAGAAAGGGAGTATCAGACCTATCAGAAGGTATACCGGCTGCTTCAGGTGACGGAGGAGGGCGATTCGGAAAAATTTCTGAGAGCCCAGGCGGACTGGATCGGAGAGTGCAGCCAGGCGCTGCGTTTTACGGATACGCTGCGCCGGTATTTCTTTGAGGCCAGGGAGGAACTGCTGTACCGGAACCGGCTGATAGAAAACCGTCTGGCGGTAGCGGAGCAGCTGAAGGAGGTGGCCCGTCTCATTCAGAAAATTTCCGCGGATGTCAGCAGTATCTGCGCGGCACCGGAGGGCATGGAGGAGCGGATCCGCCGGCATATGCAGAAACAGCATATTCTGGTAAAACAGGTATGGGTACTGTCCCGTCCGGATGAAAAATGGAGGATATTTCTCACCATGAGAACCAGGGGCGGACAGTGCGTGACCATGCGGGAGGTGGCCCGTCATCTGTCTCAGGTCTGCGGCTGTGAGATGGCGCCCTCCAGAGACAGTCGGGCGGTGCTGAACAGCGAGCTGCGCACCGTCCTTTTTACGGAGGAAGTAAACTACAAAGTGCTCTACGGGGTGGCCCGGGTGACGAAAGAGCGGGAGACGGTATCCGGGGATAATTATGCCTGCGCCTGTACGGACGAGCAGTTTGTGATGTGCCTTTCCGATGGGATGGGGTCCGGTATAGAAGCCAGCAGGGAAAGCGAAGCGGTGGTGGAACTTCTGGAAGAGTTTGTCACCTCGGGATTTTCCAGAGAGACGGCAGCGCGGATGGTGAATTCTGCCCTGGTGCTGCAGCGCGGGGACGGGATGTTTTCCAGTGTGGATGTCTGCTCCCTGGATCTCTATACGGGGATCTGCGAATTTCTGAAAGCCGGGGCTGCCACCACCTTTATCCGGCGGTCCGGGTGGGTGGAAACCATCACCTCTGCCAGTCTGGCAGCGGGGCTGGTGCAGCAGCTGGATTTTGAGAAAACCTCCAAAAAACTGTATGACGGGGATTATCTGGTGATGGTGACGGACGGCGTGCTGGACGCCCTGCCGGAGCCTTCTCAGGAAGAAACCATGAAGGAGATTATCCTGCAGGCTCAGGAAGAGATGCCCCGGGAACTGGGACGGTACATACTGGAGAAAGTATTGAGCTACAGCAATTACCGGGCCATGGACGATATGACGGTCCTGGTGGCCGGAATGTGGAAAAAGTAGATCCCGGCTGAATATGGGAAAAGGAAAACTGCCGCAAAAACAGAAAGAGAGGAACAGCTAAGATGCAGAGTGTAGAAGAACGGGTTGCTGATTATGTAAACCGTTTTCGGATGATTGAAGAGGGGGACCGGATCCTGGCAGGGCTTTCGGGAGGCGCAGATTCTGTCTGCCTTCTTTTGCTGCTGCAATGGCTGCAGAAAAGAATTCCTTTTTCCCTGGCGGCCGTTCATGTGAATCACAATCTGCGGGGAGAGGAGGCTCTTCGGGATCAGGAGGCATCCCGGAAACTCTGCGTCAGCCGGCAGATTCCTTTTTTTCTGGTTCAGGCCCGGGTCGGTCCGATGGCCGCAGAGAGAAAGCTTTCCCTGGAAGAAGCGGGACGGCAGGCCAGAATGGAAGCTTTTGAGGAGATCTGCCGCAGCCGGGGATATCAGAAGATTGCGCTGGCGCATCACCGGGATGATCTGGCGGAAACCATGCTGCATCATCTGGCCAGGGGTACCGGGATCGGCGGCCTGTGCAGTATGCGGCCGGTACGGGGCAACAGGATCCGTCCTCTGCTGTGCCTTGGCAGGGGAGAGATTGAACAGTGGCTGAAGGAACACGCGATCCCCTGGCAGACGGACAGTACCAATCTGGATGACGCATTTACAAGGAATAAGATCCGCCATCATGTGGCAGATTATCTGGTAAAGGAAATCAATCCGGAGGCCACGGTCCATATGGCGCAGACCGCTCTGGAACTCCAGGAACTGGAGGAACTGACGGAACAGATGGTAGCGAAGCGGCTGGAGCGCTTCTGCCGGCCGGAGGGAAACGGATTTTTCCTTGACGGGAAGGCGGCCGGGGAGCCCCCCATCCTGCGCCGGAGGATGCTTCTGAAGCTTGCGGCGGATACGGCCGGTTCTGCCCGGGATCTGACCCGGGAACATGCGGAGATGATGGACGGACTGTGGGGAGGCAAAACGGGCAGGACGGTCTGTCTTCCCCGGGGGATCCGGGTCAGCCGGGAATACGGCGGGATCCGGATCAGACGGGAGATGGAGGACGGATTCCGGGAAAGTTCAAAAAGGGATGCGCAGGAAGCGGTACCGCTTTCCATTCCCGGTACGGTTCGCCTGGGCGAATGGGAGATCGTCTGCCGGATCATCCCGGGGGATTTTGCGCGAATTCAGGAAAAAAAGTATACGAAATGGCTGGATTATGATAGAATAGAGCAGTGCCTCACCATACGGCACAGACAGCCGGGAGACCGGTTTGCCGCGAATCCTGCGGGGAGCAAAAAGCTGAAGGATTACCTGATTGACAGGAAGATTCCCCAAAGGGACCGGGACGGTCTGTGGCTGCTGGCATCCGGCAGTGAGATTCTGTGGGTAATCGGGGACCGGATCAGCCAGAGGTACAAAGTCCGTGAGACAACCCAAAGGGTTCTTTACATTCAGATAAAGGGAGGGAATATACATGAGTGACAAAATCCGTGTGCTGCTCGCAGAGGAGCAGGTAAACGACAGAATTCAGGAGATCGGAGAACAGATCAGCCGGGATTATCAGGGAAAAAGCGTACACCTGGTCTGCGTGCTGAAAGGAAGCGTATTTTTCGCCTGTGAACTGGCAAAGCGGATCACCGTGCCGGTGACGCTGGATTTTATGTCCGTATCCAGCTACGGAGACGGCACCAGTTCCAGCGGCGTGGTGAAGATTATCAAAGATCTGGACGAACCGCTGGAAGGAAAGGATGTGCTGATCGTGGAGGATATCATCGACTCAGGGAGAACGCTCAGCTATCTGATTGAGATTCTGAAACAGAGACATCCGTCCACCCTGCGCCTGTGTACCCTGCTGGATAAGCCGGAGCGCAGAGTCAAGGACGTGAAAGTAGACTACGTCTGCTTCAATATCCCGGACGAATTTGTGGTGGGATACGGTCTGGATTACGCCCAGAAATACAGAAATCTTCCGTATGTGGGAGTGATTGAGCCGGAAGCGTAAGGCCGAAAGGAGATTCGATCAGTGAAAAGACAGACAAGAGGAATATGGATCTGGATTGCGCTGGTGGCGGTGGTAGTGCTGGCCTTCAGCTATATGTCCATGCAGATGAACAGCGTCGGAAACTATACCTATCAGCAGTTTGAACAGGCGCTGGAGAAAGGGCAGGTTGTGGAGGCGGTGATTCACCAGAACAGCCAGGTACCCACCGGTCAGGTGGTGATTCTGCTGCAGTCCGGAAACCAGGAAAGCTTTTATGTCAGCGATGTGACAGAAGTGGAGGAGCTGCTCAGACAAAGCGACGTGCCCTACCGGGATACCAATGTGCCCCAGGAGAGCAAGCTTACCACACTGGTGCTGCCGTTGATTTCCGTGGGAATCATGATTGTTCTGCTGTTTGTGATTCTGGGCCGCTCAGCGGGCGGAGGCGGAAACGGCAAGATGATGAATTTCGGGAAAAGCCGGGCCAGAATGTCCACGGAAGCGGACAAAAAGATTAATTTTGGAAATGTGGCCGGCCTGGAGGAAGAAAAAGAGGATCTGCAGGAGATTGTGGATTTTCTGAAAAATCCCCAGAAGTATAACCGGGTGGGAGCCCGGATCCCCAAGGGCGTACTGCTGGTGGGACCGCCGGGAACCGGAAAAACCCTGATGGCCAAAGCGGTGGCGGGAGAGGCGGGGGTTCCGTTCTTTTCCATCTCCGGTTCTGATTTTGTGGAAATGTTTGTGGGTGTGGGCGCCTCCCGGGTGAGGGACCTGTTTGAAGAGGGCAAACGCCACAGACCCTGTATTATTTTCATTGACGAGATTGACGCGGTGGCCCGCAGAAGAGGTACGGGCATGGGCGGCGGCCATGATGAGCGGGAGCAGACCCTGAACCAGCTGCTGGTGGAGATGGACGGCTTCGGCGTCAATGAGGGAATCATTGTGATGGCGGCCACCAACCGGGTGGATATCCTGGATCCGGCCATTTTGAGACCGGGGCGTTTCGATCGGAGAGTGATGGTGGGCGCGCCGGATGTGAAAGGAAGAGAGGAGATCCTTCGGGTTCATTCCAGAGGGAAGCCGCTGGGAGACGATGTGGATCTGGCGCAGATTGCGCAGACGACGGCGGGATTTACCGGCGCTGAGCTGGAAAATCTGCTGAATGAGGCGGCCATCAACGCGGCCAAAGAAAAACGAGCTTATCTGACTCAGTCGGATATTCAGAAAGCGTTTATCAAAGTGGGTATCGGAACGGAAAAGAGAAGCCGGGTAATTTCCCAGGAGGAGAAGCGGATCACCGCTTATCACGAGGCGGGCCATGCCATCCTGTTTCACATCCTGGATCACATGGAACCGGTGTACACCATTTCCATCATTCCCACCGGCATGGGGGCCGCAGGTTATACCATGCCGCTGCCGAACAAGGATGAGATGTTCAATACCCGCGGGAAGATGCTGGAGAATATCCAGGTATGCCTGGGAGGACGAATTGCGGAGGAACTGATTTTTGACGATATCACCACCGGAGCGTCTCAGGATATCAAGCAGGCAACCAAGATTGCCAAAGCTATGGTGACCAAGTACGGCATGTCTGCCACCATGGGTATGGTATCCTACGGGGACGATCAGGACGAGGTATTCATCGGAAGAGATCTGGCCCATGCCAGAGGATTCAGCGAGAATACGGCGGCGGCCATTGACCAGGAGGTTAAGGCCATCATTGACGAATGCTACGCGAAAGCCAAAGCCATCATCCGCCAGTATGAATATGTGCTCCACAGCTGTGCCGCTCTGCTTCTGGAGAAAGAAAAAATCGGAAGCAAGGAGTTTGAGACATTGTTCGATCAGGAAAAAACAGAGGGGGAAAAACCGGATATTGTATAAAATTCCGGAAAAAATTCCGGAAGAATTTTGGACAGACGTAAATTTGGATAAAAAAGCCCAACAAAAAAAATCAGGTTTGTGCACACTTTTTTGTTGACGGAGGTTATAATAATAACCGTAAAAACCCCCCAATACATTATATAGTTTTTGCTACACCCCATAAGAAGAAAT
>ERZ1643246.4165-NODE-4165-length-11681-cov-4.132892_pt1 | contig 11681 bp, 6 predicted proteins | sample MGYA00579265_ERZ1643246 | MGnify/ENA primary metagenome ERZ1643246 (study PRJEB29033, sample SAMEA4952261) | chicken gut metagenome | biome: Broiler Chicken; feature: Gastrointestinal Tract; material: Caecum | place: Ireland | collected 2018 | study: Broiler...
CTGCATGTTCCACTTTTTTGAGCATATCTGCTTCAATCGCCGTCCCTGTTTCCATCCTTGTCGCAAGACAGGCATAGGCCGGTTTGTTCCAGGTAAACAGTCCTGCTTTTTTGGAAAGGACCCGGACCTCCGGTTTTCCTATGCCACATTCCCGCAAGGGAGAATGAACGGAAAGCTCCCTGAGGGCGCGCATTCCCGGCCGATCCCCTGCGTCGTCAGTAGCATTTGTCCCATCGCAGAGAATTGGAAAACCATCCCGCTGCGCCGCATCCAAAATCCTTGCAAAGAGGGCATGTTTACAATAATAACAGCGATTTTCCGGATTTGCCGCAATTTCCGGAACGGACAGGACATCCACTTCCAATACCACCATGGGAACCCCCAGTTGTCCTGCAAGCTTCTTGGCATCTTCTAATTCGAAGCGGGGCTGAAACTGGCTATGGACATAGTAAGCACATACTTCACAGCCACAGTAGTTGGCCGCATAAAGCAGATATGCCGAATCCGTCCCACCGGAAAAAGCAATTGCAATCCGCCGATGTTTCTGAAAAAAAGCCTCGAGTACTTCTGGCACTGTACATTGTTCCGGCATTCTTTTTCCACCTTTCAAAGGATAATCATATAAAAAAGGGCGCAGCAAAACCGCCGCGCCTTCTGGCCATACAAATCCCTTCTGAGATTTTCCGAAATTTCTGTTTTCTTTCTGTACAGCGTGTACCATCGCATTTACATACTGTTTATTATAGCTGGAAGAATTGTCTTCTGTCAATTCCTGCACAAAGGCTCTCTTACGATCCTCAAATTACTCCACCTTTTTGGCGTCCCGGAAAAACACTCCGCCGCTAAAAGGGGAAAATTCGATCCCCGTCACCCCGGAATCCAAGGCATAATTTGTTGTTTCACAAAACAGCGGTAAAATCACACCATCTTCTAACAGCATCTGTTCTGCCTGCGCAAATTTCGCAACCACTTCCTGTGCGCTGCCTATTTGGTTGGCAAGCAGGGCGTCATAATCCGGATTGGAATATCCTACGCTATTCTGGGACGAAGACGATACAAAACGATCCAAAATGGATACCGGATTGTCGTAACTAGGAGTCAAGGGAATGAGAGCCATCTCATAATCGCCCTGATCCACCCGTGCATACAAATCGCTGAGCGATAATTTTTCCACACCCACAAAGGCGGAGATATCCTTTTGCCAGACCTGCGCAATATATCCGATAACCGAGGCATAGGCATCGTCACTGTCCGGGCAGAGAATGGTCAGTCTGGGCAAACGATCCACTTCCAGGGCAGAAAGCCCAGCCGCCATTTTCTGTGCTGCTACCTCCGGCTGATATCCAACTCCAACAGAAGCGGCGTGTTCCCGGTAATTTTCCCCGGAAACCGATACGGTTGAGGGGATCAATTGGCTCATGGCTTTCAAATAAGTGGGTAAAATCCCAGAATAGGACTCTCTTTGCAGGGAAAGTGCCAATGCCTTGCAAATATCCCTGTTTTGCAGGGTTTCATCTTTTTGGTTGACAAGCACTGCCCAAACTGTATTGTCATAGCTGATGACTTCTAACCCTTTTTCCTGCGCAATCGACAGATCGGCACTACTGAGTTTGGCTGCATCCAGATTATCGGCAGCAAACCGTTTTGTTGTCTCCGCAGCATCACTGATAAAGTATAGCGACACACTACTCGGGGAAACTACCGTGGTGGCATATTCTTCATTGCGGGATAAAACCATGTTTTTATCTTCTGTCCAAGAACTGATGATAAACGGGCCGTTACAGAACACTGCCTCTTCACTCAAGCCATATCTCCCCCCCGTGGATTCAAAAAACTCCTGATTACAGGGAAAAGCGGCTGGAAGCGTCATGAGCTGTAAAAAAAACGGATCTTGCCTGGCAAGACGCACCACAAAAGTATAATCATCCGGGGCATAAACGCCTAACTCCTGATAGTTTTTGGTTCCGGAAATAATCTCCTGTGCTCCGTCAATAGCAGAATACATCTCCCGGTATTCTGAACGGGTATAGGGGTTGAACAGTCTCTGGAATCCATAGACAAAATCCTTTGCCGTTACAGGAACCGCTGCTCCTTCCCCATTGTTCCACATAGCATCCTCACGCAGATGAAATGTATAAGTCAAACCATCTTCCGAAATTTCATAACTGGTAGCAGCAGCTTCCTCCAACTGTCCATTAGGAGTCATCCGGAGCAGCCCTTCCATAATATTCTGCAAAACAATCTGAGAGGAGGTATCATCCGCAAGCTGTGGGTCCAAATTTCCAGGCTCTCCCGGTATATCATAATACATTGCCTGGTTTTCACCTTTTCCCCCACACCCCGACAACAGTACAACCACCATACAGCAGCAGAGTACTAGGGATAATAACCGTTTCAATCTGAGGAACCCTCCTATATCAATGCCTGCCAACAATGGCAGGTTCTCTCTTTTTGGTACAATTTATTGTAGCATGCAGATGTTTTCAGTGCAATGCCCACCGGGAAAAATCCATTTTATGTTTACAAACTTTTCATACGAAACTGTTAGAGAACTGACTATTCTGTTTTCCGCTTTCGGAGATATGATTCATGGGCGGCTGAAAACAGCTGAAAAATCGCTAAAAATATTGTACAATAAGATTAATATCATGACAGTCCTACTCAAATCAAAGCGGGAGGAGACAAGATGACCAGAGTATTTTTTGTACGGCATGCACAACCTGTATTCTCTTGGGCTGATGACAAAACAAGACCTCTGACGGATGAAGGGATAGAAGATACCCAAAGGGTACTAGATTTCTTTCAAATGCATCCTATCGATCGGATTTACTGTAGCCCATACACAAGAAGTATTCAGACGATAGCATCTACCGCCGAATTCTTTGGAAAAGATATTTTTGTGGACGAGCGGCTGAGAGAACGGGAGAGCGGTCATGGTGGGAATCATCACAAAATGTTTCAAAAAAGGTGGAAGAACAAAGACTATCATGAAGACGGTGGAGAATCCATTCGCATGGTACAAACCAGAAATGTTGCCGCTCTGATGGATATCCTGAAAAGCAATGAAGAAAAAACCGTAATAATTGGTACACACGGAACCGCTTTAAGCAGTATCTTGAACTATTTTGATCCTGCTTTTCAATGTGATTCCTTTTTGCGCATCATCGACTGGATGCCATATATTATTGAATTAGATTTCAACGGGCAATCCTATCTCAAAAGAGTGGAGCACTTATATGTACGCAAAAAATTCAAAGGGGATTCCAGTGGGAATATATAAAATCTTTCAAAGCTGACAAGATATATGCCTGTGACGGCCCCCTTTTATCATAGCGATTCCGCCGCCCTGACTCGTCGGATCATTCGGGCGGGTATTATAGCATGGCTTGCTTTTCACCTGCTATATTTTTTACAAAACGGACAAATACAAAAAATCCCCGGTGTGTTTTTGCACACCGGGGATTTGAACATCTACGCGACTGTTCTCTGATTACTCCACATCATACAGCTTGGAGAGTTTGAGCAGGTGCTCATATTTCTCTTTTGCCGTATCGGCAGCTTTATCAAAGAGGACATGTGCTCTATCCGGATAGAATTTCTGGAGAGAGCTGTAACGGACCTCATTTTTGATGAAGTCTTCATAGTTTGCAGTCGGAGCTTTGCTGTCAAGCTGGAACGGATTCTTGCCAGCGGCCTGCAGACGCGGGTCGAAGCGGAAGGTATGCCAGTAACCAGCGGCAACAGCGTTCTTGATCTCGGTCTGAGCCAGGGTCATACCGCCGCGGATACCATGGTTGATACACGGAGCGTAAGCGATGACGATGGAAGGACCATGATAGCTCTCTGCCTCTGTGATTGCCTTGACGCACTGGTTGTAATCAGCACCCATAGCAACCTGAGCAACATAGACATAACCATAGCTCATAGCAATGGCAGCAAGATCTTTCTTCTTGACTTCCTTACCGTTTGCAGCAAACTGAGCGATTGCGCCGGTCGGGGTAGCCTTGGAAGACTGACCGCCAGTGTTGGAGTAAACCTCCGTATCAAAGACAAGAATGTTGACGTCTTCACCGGAAGCGATAACATGGTCAAGGCCGCCGAATCCGATATCATATGCCCATCCGTCGCCGCCGAAGATCCAGACAGATTTCTTAGCGAGGAAGTCTTTATCTTTGAGAATCTCTTTGGAGAAGCTGCAATCCGGATCTTTTTCAAGTTCCGCAATCAGTTTCTCAGTAGCAACCTGGTTTGCCTTGCCCTCATTGACAGTGGAGAGGTACTCTTCGCAAGCAGCTTTCTTGGATTCAGAGGTAGTAACTTTTGCAAGTTCCTCAACCTTTGCAATCAGCTGATTTCTCAGAGTTGCCTGTGCAAGGTAGATACCATAGCCAAACTCCGCGTTATCCTCAAACAGGGAGTTGCCCCAAGCTGGGCCAAAGCCCTTCTTGTTGACAGTATACGGAGTGGAAGGAGCAGAACCGCCCCAGATGGAAGAACATCCAGTTGCATTTGCAATGTACATTCTGTCGCCATAGAGCTGGGTAACAAGTTTTGCATACGGGGTCTCGCCGCAGCCTGCGCATGCGCCAGAGAACTCGAGCAGCGGCTGTTTGAACTGGCTGCCCTTAACGGTAGTCTCCTTAAATTTCTCAGCGACTTCCGGTTTTTCAGGCAGATCATAGCCATAAGCAAAGACATTCTGCTGTTCAAGCTGAGTGTCGAGTTTCTGCATGGTAAGAGCTTTCTCGCCCTTCTTGCCCGGGCAGACATTTGCACAGGAACCACATCCGGTGCAGTCGAGGACGGAAACGGTCATTGCAAACTTGTAACCAGGCATACCGGTCATATCGACCATCTTCATCTGAGCTGGTGCTTTTGCAGCCTCTTCCTCGGTCATAACAACCGGGCGGATAACAGCATGGGGGCAGACGAGAGAGCAGAAGTTACACTGGATGCAGTTTGCAGGATTCCAAGTCGGGACGTCGACAGCGATGCCGCGTTTCTCGTAAGCAGAGGAGCCCTGCGGGAAAGTACCATCAGCCATGCCGACAAAAGTGGAAACAGGCAGGCTGTCACCCTTCTGTGCATTGACTGGGGTCTGGATGTTATTGACAAAGTCAACGAGGTCTTTTCTGTTTCCGGTTGCAGGATTGTGCTGAACATCCTCTGTTGCAGTAGCCCAGTCAGCCGGGATCTCGATCTCTTTGACTTCCTGAACGCCACGCTCGATTGCCTGATGGTTCATGGCAACGACTTTATCACCCTTCTTGGAGTAAGAAGCGGTAGCAGCGTCTTTCATGTATTTCACAGCATCCTCAACCGGGATAACTTTTGCAATCTTAAAGAAAGCAGCCTGGAGGATGGTGTTGATACGTCCACCCAGTCCGATATCACGGGCGATATCGACACCGTCGATGGTGTAGAGGTGGATGTTGTGGTTGGCGATGTAATTCTTCACGCGAGCCGGGAAGTGCTTGTTGATCTCATCCATGTTCCAGCCGCAGTTGAGGAGGAAGGAACCGCCGTCGACAACTTCCTGAACCATATCGTATTTGTCGATATAGGACGGGTTGTGGCAAGCGACGAAATCTGCCTTGTCAATAAGGTAGGTGGATTTGATCGGGGTATGACCGAATCTCAGGTGAGAAACCGTAATACCGCCCGACTTCTTGGAGTCGTAGGAGAAGTACGCCTGTGCATACATGTCAGTATGGTCACCAATAATTTTAATGGAGTTCTTGTTTGCACCGACGGTACCGTCAGAGCCAAGACCCCAGAATTTACAGTTGGTGGTACCTTCCGGAGAGGTGTTCGGGTTTTCTTCTACCGGGAGGGAGAGGTTGGTGACATCGTCCACGATGCTGAGGGTGAATTTCTCTTTTGCACCGGTCTCGGCATTCTTATAGACAGCAATGATGTCTGCCGGGATGGTGTTCTTGGAACCAAGTCCGTAACGACCGGAATAAACCGGGATGTTGTGGAATTTGGAATCCCGAAGTGCAGCAACGACGTCCAGATAGAGAGGTTCGCCAAGGGCGCCCGGCTCTTTGGTTCTGTCGAGAACGCTGATGGTCTTGACGGAATCGGGGATAGCGTCGATGAGGTGTTTTGCAGAGAACGGACGATACAGTCTGACTTTGACAAGACCGACTTTGGAACCTCTTGCGTTGAGGTAATCGATGGTCTCTTCGATAGTATCATCCACAGAGCCCATAGCGACGATGATGTGCTCTGCGTCCTCAGCACCATAGTAATTGAAGAGTTTGTAGTTGGTGCCGATCTTCTCGTTGACTTTGTTCATATACTCCTCGACAATTTCAGGAACTGCCAGGTAGTATGGGTTGGAAGCCTCACGAGCCTGGAAGAAGATATCCGGGTTCTGAGCGGTACCGTGAAGAACTGGATGCTCCGGATTGAGCGCTCTTCTTCTGAACGCATTCACAGCGTCCATATCAACCATCTCTTTGAGATCTTCATAGTCCCACATCTCAATCTTCTGAATCTCATGAGAGGTACGGAAACCATCAAAGAAGTGGAGGAACGGAACTCTGCCTTTGATTGCTGCAAGATGAGCAACTGCACCGAGATCCATAACTTCCTGAACAGAACCGGAGCAGAGCATTGCATAACCGGTCTGACGGCATGCATAAACGTCGGAGTGATCGCCAAAGATAGAAAGAGCATGGCTAGCCAGAGCACGTGCAGAGACATGGATGACGCCCGGAAGGAGCTCACCAGCCATTTTATACATATTCGGGATCATCAAAAGAAGACCCTGAGAAGCAGTGAAGGTTGTGGTGAGAGCACCAGCGGAAAGGGAACCGTGAACGGCACCTGCTGCGCCTGCCTCAGACTGCATCTCAACAATTTTTACTGTCTGGCCGAAAATGTTCTTTCTGCCGTCTGCAGCCCATTTATCGGATACTTCCGCCATAACAGAGGACGGGGTAATCGGATAAATAGCAGCAAGATCGGTAAATGCGTAGGCCACGTGAGCGGCAGCATTGTTGCCGTCCATGGTCTTCATTTTTCTTGCCATAGGAATTTGCCTCCTTTTTTGTTTTACATCGCTTAAAACACACAAATTTAGAGAAGCGCGCACCACACCTCTCCAAATTAGTCTATAGTAAGATTCTATCACCTTTGCCTTTCAAAGTAAATATCCATCCGTTAAAATTTTGGCTACTGCCAAGAAGAATTCCGTCTTTTTTCCAAACAAAGCCCCCGCATGAGTTCCATGCGGGGGTAGTCTTCTTTTATAATTGCGGCTATTCTTCTACATGCTGCTTTTCGGACTTTTCTTCTTTTTCTGCCTGTTCTACATGCACAGGCACTTTTGTAACCGACTTAACCGCTTTAACTTTTGCAATTCGCCGTTCTTCCACTGTCAAAATCGTAAAGGTGACGTCGTCCACATTTATAACGGCGTGGTCATTCCCCGTTGGAATACGGCCAATGACACTGAGAATATATCCTCCCAGGGAATCATAATCCTCGCTTTCCGGAATGGAAATATCCAACGCCTCATTGACATCCTCAATATTGGTTGCGCCATCAATCAGGAAGGCATGTTCACCAATCTGGGAAATCTCTTCATCTTCATTATCAAATTCATCCTGGATTTCACCCACAATGGACTCAAGCAGGTCTTCCATGGTGACAATGCCGGAAGTCCCGCCATATTCATCTACCACAATTGCCATCTGTATTTTACGCGCTGTCATTTCCTTAAACAGGTCGTTACATTTATTGGATTCCGGAATGTAGAAGGCCGGTCGCATATAGTCCCTTGCGCTGAAAGGGGACACTTGTGTTTTCCCAACCAACTTGAGCAGATCTTTGATATAGAGGATACCAATAATGTTGTCGATGTCCTCTTCATAGACAGGCAGACGGGAATAGCCTTCGCTCAGTGCAAGTTCGACAATTTCTTCCAGAGTATCTGTAGTGGAAACCGCCGTGACATCTGTCCGATGGGTCATTACTTCTTCCACTGTGATATCGTCAAACTCGAAGACGTTGTTAATCATCTCGCCTTCCATTTCCTCAATAGAGCCCTTTTCTTTGCCGACGTCAATCATCATACGGATTTCCTCTTCCGTCACCTCGTCGGTATCATCCTGTGGTCCCACACCAAACAGGCGGGCAACCCCATTTGTAGTCTTAGAGAGGATGAAAACAACCGGCTTGCAGATAACAGAAAGGCCATACAAAAGACCGCACACTGCAAAGGAAAGCTGCTCTGATTTCTTCATTGCGATTCTTTTGGGGACAAGTTCGCCAAAAACGAGTGTCACAAACGACAAAGCCAAAGTGATCACAACAAAGGCAATCGCCCGCAATGTCGCATAGGAAATACCGGTTCCAACAAACAGTCCAGCCAGGCTGTCGGCAAAGTTGTCGGCAGCGATTGCCGAGGAGAAAAAGCCTGACAGGGTAACGCCAATCTGAATGGTTGCAAGGAAATTAGACGGGTTTTTCACAAGTTTTAGAATAGTCTTGGCTTTTTTATTGCCATCTTCCGCCATTTTCTCAATCTTAGCATCGTTTAAAGAAATTACGGCGATTTCACTTGCAGCAAACAGGGCGTTTGTCAAAATCAACAGGACTAGTATTACAATGTACACCATTTACGGCCTACCCCCTTTCTGTGGCACCTTGTATGCCAGAGGTTGGGCGGTATGAACCGCTTGTGGGGTACAAGCCCCCGGAGGGATACTGTCAGGATCCATAATAATCTCCTTTCGAATAATGAACACCGCTGAATCCAGCGGCGCCCAAGCTACATCCTTATTCTGCTTGGGATTCCTTTAATCTGTCTATTTCAAATTGTATATAGACATAGTTTATAATATCTGGATTTCTTATCTTTGTCAAGGGATAACCCCGTATTCGGCAAATCCTCCTGTCTCGGGCAAAAATTTGATATAAAAGTGCCAGTGGGAGAGAACTCCCGCCGGCAACTTAAATACCTATTCCTGGCCTTTTGGGTTTTTGCACCTGGACGCTGTTTCCGGTGCTTTCTTGGATTTTTTCGTACCGACAGTGGGAAATGGAAGATCCAGTCCTTCCCCCGGTTGGGTTGGCGGGAGATCTGTCGTATCAATATGGGGGTTTTTCTTGAGCAATTCACGGATAAAAGTGTCCGGACGTTCCGGCGTTACAATTACCGCACCAATCCCTCCCCCCTGCTGGCGATAGCGGATTTCAAAACGGGAGAGACTCAGCGGATTGACCGCATAAATTCCTCCTCGGATTCTTTTTGCACTGAGAATATACTCATAGGGAAGAGAAAGTTTGCGTAACAGACCGATATGAAGATATAAATCCCGCTCGCGCAATTGATAATAGGTAAAAAAACAATAGGGCATAAACCAAAACAGCAATAACAAGGCAAATCCGGCGCAGAGCAGCCCAGCTCCCAAGGACTTCCCGGAAACTGCCCGATACCCAAAATATACCGTCTCCAAGGCAATCACTGCTAACAGAATATAGCACCAGCCTTCAATTTTTGCTCTGAATTTCAACTCCGCGCCTCCTTCCTCTATTGAAGATTTTGGACCAGCCAATTGCAGATATACCGGTATGCAACAATTTGAGTGGAAAATGTTGCCTGATTTTCCTCGGACGCCACAGTGATCTGTTTCTGGTCACGGGAAAGGTATAGAGTAATCTCGCCAAGATCCACAGTTAAAATGGACGTTCCCTCTGTTACAGAACCGTCCCCCTGGATACTCAGTCCCAAATCGGACAAAAGTTGGGAAAATTGCAGGATCTTCTCCGGACTATCCGAGTAGAAATAGGTTTGCGACGTACCCTCCACCGTACCCTGTGCCCATATGGATGCAGGGGACAATTCCGCAATCTGTTCAAGTAAAATATTTGCCTGTTTGAAACTTTCAAGATTGACCTGTTTGTACAAATCCACCTCCTGCCCTACCATGGAAAAATCATAGATAGTAGTCCGCAGGTGCATGGTATTTTCATTTTCCCCGCAGTACCGGCGCAGCGTGATCGTCCGGATTTTTTCTTGGGAATCAAATTTGATTTCCAACGAAGTGTGGAGCGTCCCCTCCGGACGGATATTGTCGATACCTGGAATTTCTTCCCCAAAAAGGGTTCGCGCACACTGCTGCTCAAAGGTTTCATTAAAGGTAAAGGAAATATTGTTGACTTTCTGATCAGACTGCAATGTTATATTGGTGTTTTGCAGATACTGCTCCTGCATAGCAGTTTTTAACAGGACAAACAGATCTTCAAACATATATTTCGCAGCTTCTTCATCATAATCCCTGCGATACGTCCCTAAACTGCCGAAAGTCCCTTCCATTGCATCCTGTACCAGCCTGAGATCACCCGCCGATGCGGTGGTACTCTCTATTTCGTTATTTTTGAGCATAGTCACTTTATTTTGCTGTACCACCCCATAATTATACAAATATGCGGCTTGGGATGATACCCGGATAAGATTGTCCAGGGAACCCGCATAAATGGTCTGCAAATTTGTCACGTTGATTTGTCCCGTCTTATTGGAAAGGACTACATTCATTTTTTGCTCAAACATCTCCAGATTCTGTTCGATCAATTCCTGTGCGCTTTTATCCGGAGCCGCCAGAAGCTCCCGTTTTTGGGTATCAGAAATCAAGGTGTAGTAAACCATCCCGTCCTGCTGCGTTCTTGTAATTCTGGAATAGGAGTAGAGAACCGGTTTGTTAGACGATTCCTGGATCCGGCATTGCAAAATGCCATTTTGGAAGATGAGGTTGTACTTCGTTTTTGTCCCGTCTTCTTTGACAACAAGCTCTATGGCGTCGTCTTTACCCTCCCGTACACTTTCGCAAAACTGATCCATCCTGGCAATATTTCTGCCCTCCTGCCCATTGTAGGAGATTCTGGAACCAACAAGTAAAAGCGGGCTGCGTATAAAATAGCCGCCAATTCCTGCCGCTACTACGATTGTCACTGCAAAAATAGTCAGCAAAACCGGTTGCCGGTGCTGTAAATCATCAGAACGTATATTTTTTATTCTCTTGGGAGTATAGCGTGTGACATGGGGAAGCAGATGGACTTGGACTTCCTCTTTTTCTTCTGACGGACGCTGCGCAAGCGCGATCATATGAAGATATTCCTCTTTTTTTATCTTTTCAGAAATCCGCAATGTCACCTCATCACAGGAATCTTCCATATCTCTAAGATAGACTGGATAGCAAATCCACATCAAAGGATTAAACCAAAAAATCCCCTGAAGCAGACGAAAAATCACCTTACGCAAATTATCGGAACGTTTGGCATGGATGAGTTCATGGCAACACAAATGATACATCAATGAAGTATCCTCCGTGTCAATATTAGCAGAAAGGAGTATCCTTTTGTAAAAAATCCCCCAGGTAATCGGGGTATCCACGGCATTGGAGCGTGCTAGTTTGACCGCTGTGCGCTCCGCCTTACAGTCATGGAGGCAGATCTCAAAAATCCTGCTCTCAATTTTTCTGGAACCTCTGAGCAGAAAATACTTGCGAAACAGGGTAAAAAGCTGAAGCATCAGTATGACCAGCAGGATAACGCCCCATAGTTGGGATACCAAATCCAAATATGCCCCAGCAAGCAGCGGCATGTCCCAAATCGCTGCAATGGCGGCCAGCGGGATCAAATTCCACAGGGCATAACGCACTCTTGCCGGA
>ERZ1643246.4166-NODE-4166-length-11679-cov-9.386098_pt1 | contig 11679 bp, 11 predicted proteins | sample MGYA00579265_ERZ1643246 | MGnify/ENA primary metagenome ERZ1643246 (study PRJEB29033, sample SAMEA4952261) | chicken gut metagenome | biome: Broiler Chicken; feature: Gastrointestinal Tract; material: Caecum | place: Ireland | collected 2018 | study: Broiler...
CAAGAAACGAAAAGTGGCCATTAGAAACGTTTCGTTTCTAATGGCCTTTTTTTATAGGCAGGCTTTGCTATAATAAAAGAAAAGAATGGAGTGCAATGAAGATGAAAAGACATTTGGTCGAACTGACGGTACTGGCCCTGACGCTGCTGCTGGGGCTGACCGGCTGTCTGTGGCTGCATCATTATACCGCAGCCGGTCTTGTCTCTGCCGAAGAGCCGCTGCTGTTTGGCGCTACCTATATGACCATGAACAACCCGTTTTACGAAGTGATTGATGAGGAACTGCGCAATCAGGTGGAAGCTGGCGGCGATGTGATGATCACGATGGATCCGCAGCTTTCCGTGGAGCGGCAGATCGAGCAGATCAAGACGATGATGGCAGAAGGCATCGATGTCCTGATCGTCAACCCGGTCGATTCCCGCGGCCTGATCGATGTGCTCAGGGAAGCCAGCCAAAAAGGCATCGTCGTCATCGCGATCGATACCAATGTCTATGATGGGGAAGACTTTGTCGATTACACGGTCGTCTCGGATAATTATCAAGCCGGTCAGCTGTGTGCCCGTTATATGATGCAGCACCGTGAAAGTGCGGACATCGTGCTGCTTTCTCATGCGGCTGCATATTCAGCGGTTGAACGGCTGCAAGGCTTTCGGGATGCCATTGCTGGGAAGCCGGACTATCGCATCGTGAGCGAGCTGGACTGCGAAGGACAGCTGGAAAAAAGCATGCCGCTGATCGAGGGGCTGTTGGAACAAGGTACTGCCTTCGATGTCGTGATGGCATTGAATGATCCTTCTGCGCTGGGCGCCGTGGCTGCGCTGCAAGATCAAAAGATCGATGAGGATGCGGTGATGGTGCTTGGCGTGGATGGTGCGCCAGAGGCCAAGGTGCTGATCAAAGAGGGATATATGGATGCCACTGTGGCGCAATATCCGAAAGAGATGGCGCGCAAGGCCATATCGGCAGCTTATGCGCTGAAAGCAGGAGATCATGAGCTGCAAGAGGAAGAGATCGCTGTCAGTCTGATCGACGGCAACAATATCGATGAATACTTACTGGAGGGATGGCAGTGATGAAAACGCTGATCGCAGACAGCGGCTTGCGGCTGCGCATTGCTTATGCGCTGTTATGCGGCATCTGTTTCTTGCAGCTGCTGTTTTTGGCCGTATTCTTCTTTTATACGACAGATCTTATCCGGCGGCGGTATGAGGCGGCGGATTTCCTTAGACAGGCAGAGGTGATCCCGCTGCCGGCCACACTGATCTTGGGCGGTACGCTGCTGCTGTATCCGCTGCTGCTGGGCATCATGCAGCTGCGCGGTCATGTGCGGGAAAGGCCATGGAGCGCTCTGGCGTTCCTGCTGCTGGAAAGCTTCTTTTGCCTGGCGTTGCTGCGGCTGACGAGCTTTGCCGGCAATCAGCTGTTCCTGCTGGTAGCGGCCAATATGCTGACACTGACCAGAGACCGGAAAAACCGCGGCATCGGCATCATCATCCTGGTCATCCTCTTTCTGTGCACCAATTATCATGTCGCAAGCACGCTCGTGCCGGTCACCTCATTTGAAAGTTATCTGTACCCGTATACGTCGCAGACCGCAGCGCTTTTCCAAGGGCTGTCTGCCGCGCTCGCCGCGCTGGTGCTCATCTTGTTTCTGGTGTATATCTTGTTCCTGATCCAGGATCAGATGCTGGAAAGCGCGCAGATGCGGCAGATCAATGATGAGCTGCGTATCCTCAACCATCAGCTGGAAGAGGTGGCGGATGTCAGAGAGAAGATGGGCGAGACGCGGGAACGCAACCGCCTGGCTCGTGAGATCCACGATACGCTGGGGCATACGCTGACCGGATTATCCACCGGCATCGATGCGGCCAAGACACTGCTGCAGCGTGATCCAGCCTTAGCGATGAAGCAGCTGGATATCCTGGCGGCGACGGCCCGGGACGGGCTGAAGGATGTGCGCCGCTCGGTGCGAAAGCTGCGTCCAGATGCCCTGGAAAACCATACGCTCAAAGGTGCGCTGGAAACGATGATCGAGGAGTTCGTGCATTCGACCGGCGTCAAAGTCAATTTTGTCTGTCATCTGGATTCGCTGGATTTTCAGCCAGATGAAGAAGACACCATCTACCGGATCGTGCAGGAATGCATGACCAACAGCGTCCGGCATGGGCATGCCAGCCGCATTTACATTTCCTTTGGCAAAGACCAAGATTCTCTCATCCTCATCATTGAAGATGACGGCAGCGGCTGTATGGACATTCAGGAAGGCTTCGGCCTGCATCATATGAAAGAGCGCATCGCTTTGCTCAACGGCAATGTGCGCTTTTATGGCAGAGACGGCTTTGAGGTGCTGGTGGAGCTGCCATTGAGAAAGGAGTATGAACGGACATGATCAAAGTGATGATCGCAGATGATCAGGAATTGCTCAGGGAGAGCCTGAAGATCCTGCTCAGTTCCCAGGAGGACATTGAGATCGCGGGACTGGCCGCGAATGGCAAGGAGGTGCTGCGGCTCATCCCCGTCTGCCATCCGGATGTGATCCTGATGGATGTGCGCATGCCGCAGATGAACGGGGTGCAATGCACGAAGGAGGTCAAGGAACGTTATCCAGATATCCAGGTCATCGTGCTGACCACATTTGATGATGACGATTATATTTATGACGCGCTGAAATATGGCGCGAGCAGTTATCTGTTAAAGGGGGTTTCGTTGGATGAGCTGCACCAGGCGATCGTCACGGTCGTCTCTGGCGGCGGGGTCATCCACCCGGATGTCGCCATCAAAGCGATGCGCATGTTTTCAGACATGGCGAAAAATCAAGTGGAAAGTGAGACCGCGGACAGGGAGCTGCAGCATCTTTCACGCACGGAGTGGCGCATCATCGCCAAAGTGGGCAATGGCCTTTCAAACCGGGAGATCGCCGCGGAGCTCGCTTTTACCGAAGGAACGGTGCGCAATTACATCAGCGTGATCCTGGACAAGCTATCGCTGCGTGACCGCACGCAGCTGGCCATTTGGGCGCTGCAGAATCAGCGGCAGGTGCGCCGGGGATCACAGATATGAGAAAGCGCTGGATGATCATCGCGCTTGTCGCCGCGGTCGCGCTGAGCGTGCTTTATTTCGGCACACGTACAGCGGTGCTGCGCGTGGCGGTGTTTTCCGGCAGCAACTGGGGCGTGCCGGAATCAGACAGCTACAGCCTGCTCGATAAGGCGATCACGGCCTTTGCCGCAGCGCATCCTGGCGTGCGGATCGAATATGAGAGCGGCATCCCGAAGGATGAGTATGAGGAATGGATCGCGCAGCGCATCCTGAACGATGACCTGCCGGATATCTTGTTCGTACCCAGCGAGTACTTTTCTACGCTGGCTTCTGTGCATGCCCTGCGGCCGCTTGATGATCTGGCCCGCGCTGATGCGACATTTCAGGAAGATTCGTATTACGCTGCTTCGCTGGAAGCGTGCCGGCAGGATGAGACGCTGTATGCGCTCCCGTATGTATCGGTGCCGGAACTTATCTTTGTAAACAAGACGCTGCTGGAGCAGGAAGGGATAGCGATCCCCGCGCAGGACTGGACCTGGGATGATTTTTTGGCGATCGTGGAGGCGGTGACGAAAGATCTGGATGGGGATGGTGCCGCCGATCAGTATGGAGTATGCGGCTTTGGATGGCAGCAGGCTGCCTACAGCAACGGCGCGCTCTTCTATGATGAACAGGAAAACACAGTCTGTTTTTCCGATGCGGCCATGATCGAAGCGATCACGTTCTTGCGTCAGCTCTATCTTGTCTGTGATCAGGATCAAGTGAGCGCGCAGCAGTTTGATGAAGGACTGGTGGCATTTCAGCCCATGAACTACAGTGACTATCGGGCCTATATGCCTTATCCGTGGCGAGTGAAGAAATTTTCTGGCTTTGAGTGGGAATGTCTGCCATTTCCCCGCGGAGGATCAGGGGTGAATGCGTCGGCGATCGATACGCTGATGGTCGCGATGTCCGCGCGCAGCGCTCAGCCGCAGCTGGCATGGGAATTCATGCGGTATCTGAGCGGCGATGAGGCGTATCAGCAGCAGGCTGCCATCATTTCACAGGGCGTGTCTGTCTTGCCGCGCGTCATGCAGGATGAAACAGTGACTGCGGCGCTGCAGGAGGATATCCCGGGCACGAGCAGCTTCGACATGGATGTGCTCGATACGGTCATGCATCAAGGCATACCGGTGCGCATGACGCAAGATGAAGAAGCAATCATCGAGAGCGCGGATGGAGCGATCAGCGCTCTGGTGCATAATCAGCAAGACATCGAAAATGAGCTGATCCGCCTGGAGCGGCGGATCAATGCTTATCTGAAAAAATAGGCGGGCAGCGAAATGCAAAACTGCAAAATATGTCAAATCATGCAAGCGCATACAAAAGTTCGTGAAACTACTTAAAAACGCTGGAATTTTCACGCGAAAGTAGTATACTAAAAGTATGAAACCTAAAGAGGGGGTTTAATATGAAACAGAACAAGATGCTGGCAATGATACTTGCCGGAGGTCGAGGGACACGCCTGCTGGACCTGACCAAGAAAAACGCCAAGCCTGCAGTATACTTCGGCGGGAAATATCGAATCATCGATTTTCCTCTGAGCAACTGCGCCAACTCAAACATCGATGTTGTCGGGGTCCTGACACAATATGAGTCTGTCATCCTGAACTCTTATGCCGCAGCCGGACAGCGCTGGGGCCTGGATACGCGGGACAGCGGTGTCTATGTGCTCCCGCCGCGTGAGAAAGATGGAACGGCGTTCGGTGTCTATCGCGGCACTGCCGATGCGATTTCTCAGAATATCGATTTCATCGACAGCAATGATCCGGACTATGTTCTGATTTTGTCCGGTGACCATATCTACAAGATGGATTATTCCAAGATGCTTGCGCATCACATCGAGTGCAATGCCGATGTGACCATCGCGGTGCGTCCGGTTCCGATGAAAGAGGCCAGCCGCTTTGGCATCATGAACACCGATGAGGAAGGACGCATCATCGAATTTGAAGAAAAGCCGGCACAGCCTAAGAGCAACCTGGCTTCCATGGGCATCTATATCTTTAACTGGAAGCTGCTGCGTAAGATGCTGACGGCCGATATGATCAATCCGGATTCCAACCATGACTTTGGAAAAGACATCATCCCGACGATGCTCAATGATGGCAAGCGCCTGTTTGCATGGCAGTTCAAGGGATATTGGAAAGATGTAGGCACCATCGATTCCCTGTGGGAAGCGAACATGGACCTGCTCGACAAGAACAACGACCTTGATCTGAGCGATCCGTCATGGAAGATCTATACCGAGGATGTGCCGACGATGCCGCATTACGTGAGCGAGACCGGTTCGGTGCATAACGCATATATCAACCAGGGATGCATCATCGAGGGCAACGTAGAAGAATCTGTGCTCTTTACCAATGTGAAGATCCGTGAGAACGCGGAAGTGAAGGAAGCGGTGCTGATGCCGAATGCCGAGGTCGGCGAAGGAGCTAAGGTCTACCGCGCGATCGTCGCAGATGGCGTGAAGATCGATGCCGGCGCAGTCGTCGGTGATCCAAAGAGCGAAAAGATCGAGCTGATCAGCAAGAGAGTGAGGAGTGAGTAGCTATGTGTGAAGCATTCGGAATCGTTAACTATGAAGGGCCAAATGTCCTGGTGAAAGGCATGCAGGACTATCGTCCGGTCTCCGCATTCTCCTTTTTGGGACGTTATCGCATGATCGATTTCCCGATCTCAAATCTGAGCAACAGCGGCGTAGACCGCATCCAGGTCTATGTCAAGGCCAACCCGCGTTCGCTGATCGAGCATCTGGGCACGGGACGTCATTACAATATCAATTCCAAGCGCGGCAAGCTGCATATCCTAACTGCAGAGGACATGAGCGCGAACAGCGCCTATAACAGTGACATCTGCACCTATATGTTCAATATGCAGTCGATCGAGGAAGCGCCTGATCCGTATGTGATCATCACCGCAAGCAACATGATCTTCCGCGCGGATTACGCGGAGCTGCTCGATCAGCACATCAAGAGCGGGGCAGACATCTCGATCTTGTATAAGAATGTGGACAATGCGAAGGAGAGCTTCATCAACTGTGATGTGCTCAACCTTAACCGCCAGAAGGGCGTGCTTTCCATCGATCAGAATCATGGCAATTACAAGAACCGTGCCGTTTCATGCGGAACATACATCTTGTCCAAGGAGCTGTTCATCTCGCTGGTCAAGAAAGCAGCGAACACGAGCTCCATGTATTGGTTCAAGGATATCATCAATGACGAATGTCCGGAACTGGATATCCGCGGCATCTCGCTGCGCGGCTTCTTTGCCTGCGTGAGCGATTTCAAGAGCTATTATGACGCGAATATCTCGCTGCTGGATTTTGATAAGGCAAAAGATCTGTTCAATTCAGAATGGCCGATCTATACGCGGACCAATGACTCTGCACCGACGCAGTATTCCAACGGCGGGGCGGTCGTGCATTCCATGGTCTCCAATGGCTGTGAGATCGAAGGTACGGTGCGCAATTCTGTCATCGGCCGCGGTGTGGTCATCAAGAAGGGCGCGGTCGTCGAAGACAGCGTCATCCTGCCGGGCGTGACCATCGGCGAAGACGTGCGCATCAAATGCGCGGTCGTGGATAAGAAGGTCAAGGCGATCCGCAAGAAGGAACTGATCGGTGAGCCCGAGCATCCTTTATATATCAAGAGAGGAGACAGAATCTAATGGCTACGATCTTAATGGCGGCCGGAGAGGGACTTCCGTTCATCAAGAGCGGCGGTCTTGCCGATGTGATCGGTTCCCTGGCTCCGGAACTCGTGAAGAAAGGGCATGAAGTGCGCGTCGTCATGCCGCTGTATAAGAAAATCGCAGAAAAATATCATCAGGACTTCTATTTTGAAAAGGAATATTCAGTTTCCATCAATTATCATGAAGTGCCGGTGCGGCTGTTCTCCATCATCAAGAACAATGTCGTATTTTATTTCATCGAGCATCAGGGCTATTTCGAGAGAGATTCCATGTATGGATATGATGATGACGGTGAGCGCTTTGCGTATTTCCAGAAGGCCGTCATCGAGATGCTCAATCAGCTGAATTACTGGCCGCAGATCATCCACTGCCATGATTGGCATACTGGCATGATTCCTTGCATGTGCAAAGAAGGGCACAGCTTCGATGAGCGTTACCGCAACATCCGTCATGTTTATACGATCCACAATATGGCGTATCAGGGCAACTTCGGCGTAGAGATGCTGGACAGCTGCCTGGGACTTGGCTATTATTTGTTTGACAATGGCAATGTGCGCTATGATGGCGGCATCAGCTTCATGAAATCTGGTATCCTGTATGCCGACAAGGTGACGACCGTTTCGCCGAGCTATTCTCAGGAGATCCTGACGCCGCAGTATGGCGAGCATCTGGAAATGGTGCTGAACATGCGCAAGTATGACCTTTGGGGCATCGTGAACGGCATCGATATCGAGATGTGGAACCCGATGGATGATCCGGAGATCCCTTATCACTATAACAAGGTAAATGTCGAGAAGCAGAAGAAGGAAAACAAGATGGCGCTGCAGAAAGAACTTGGTCTGCAGGTCGATCCTAATGTGATGCTCATCGGCGTGGTTTCCCGTCTGACATGGCAGAAGGGCTTCTATCTGTTGATGGAAAAGCTCAATGAGCTGTGCGCTGCACCGATCCAGCTGGCTGTGCTGGGCAGCGGTGAGCCGCTGATTGAAGAGAAGATGCGGCAGCTGGAAGATGGCAACAAGGGCAAGATCGTATTCTACCGCGGCTACAATGAGTCGCTGGCACACCGCATCTACGCAGGCAGCGATCTGTTCCTGATGCCTTCGCTGTTCGAGCCTTGCGGCATTTCACAGCTGATCTCCATGCGCTATGGCACCCTGCCGCTGGTACGTGAGACCGGAGGCTTGCGCGATACCGTGCAGCCGTTCAATGAGTATGAGAAGACCGGAAACGGCTTCAGCTTTGCCAACTACAGTTCAGATGAACTGATCAATACGCTGTACTTTGCGATCGATGTCTATTACAATCGCAAAGAGGATTGGACAACATTGATTCGTCATGCGATGAACACAGATGTCAGCTGGGAAAAGAGCGCTGTCACCTATGGGCTGCTGTATGATGAACTGTTGAAATATTAACCCCCTTGGAAAAGATGGCGCAGGCCGTCTTTTTCTTTATCCTCCGGATATGGTATCATGGAAAGGAGAGGAGGATCATATGGCATTCATTCATGTGAACGGAGTCGATCTCTATTATGAAGTGCATGGGATGGGAAGCCCGCTCGTCATGCTGCATGGGAACGGAGAAGATCATACGACCTTTGATACGTTATGCGCCGCACTGCAAGACCGTTTTCAGGTCTATCTGTTTGACACGCGGGGACATGGACAAAGCACGCCAGTGCGGGAATATCATTACAGTGATATGGCGCAGGATATGACCGAGGCGCTCTTTCAGCTGTTTGAGGAACCAGTAAATCTGCTTGGCTTCAGTGATGGCGGCATCATCGCGCTGTTTCTGGCAATCTGGTATCCGCAGCTTGTACGGCGCATGATCCTGTGCGGCGCCAATTATTATCCTGGCGGCATCAAGGAAGAAGGGCGCAGAGAGATGCGTGAGGAATATGAGCGAAGCGGCAATCCGCTCATGACGATGATGCTGGAAGAGCCGCTGCTGACACAGGCCGACCTTTCGCGCGTGCAATGTCCGACATGTGTGCTTGCCGGACAATACGACATCATCGAGGAAGCGCACACCAGAGAGATGGCCGCCTGTATCCCAGACAGCCATCTGTTCATCCTGGATCATGAGGATCATACGAGCTACGTGGCCGGAAATGATATGCTGGCAGGACTGTGCGATGAATTTTTTGAGGTGCGCCGATGAAGGTCGCGGTCAGCCGCTGCCTGCTGGGCGGCAATTGCAAATACAATGGGGGAAATAACTTTGATCCTGAACTGAACAAACTGCTGCAGGGACATGAAGTCATCGCGGTCTGCCCGGAGGTGCGCGGAGGCCTGCCTGTCCCCAGAGATCCTTGTGAGATCGTCGATGGCAAAGTGTGTACGGCAAAAGGGATCAGCTGTGATGACGCATACCGGCGCGGCGCGCGCATCGAGCTGGAAAGCGTCAGGCGTTTCGGGGCGCAGCTGGCGATCCTGCAGGCGCGCAGCCCCAGCTGTGGGGTCCGGCATGTATATGACGGCACCTTCAGCGGCACGCTCATCAGCGGTTCGGGCATATTCGCGCATCTGTTGAAGCAGGAAGGGATCCTGGCAGTGGATACTGAAGCGAAAGCACAGCTGAAAAGTCTGCTGGCTGGAAAATGCTGAAAAACGATAAAAAAAAGAGAAAACCCATTGTAAGTGTTATCAAAATGGAGTAAAATACTAGATAGGTAGAAGGACAATAGGAGGAATTTAAAATGAAACAAATTACAGTATCTGTAGTTGATCCGGTTGGATTACACGCACGTCCTGCCACTGTGGCAGTCAATGCTGCCAGCAAGTTCAAATGTGAAGTCAACGTGTCTTTCAAGGGACGCGAAGTAAACATGAAGTCCATCATGGGCGTAATGTCTCTGGGCATCCCGACGCAGTCTGAAATCACGATTTCTTGCAATGGCGAGGATGAAGACGCAGCCATTGCCGCAATCGAAGATGTACTGCGCGCGCAGAAGATCATTGCTTAATAAATCTGGAATGAAGCTGTTATCATTTTGATAATGGCTTTTTTCTTGAACGCGAGATCGATGAAAGCGTTAACTTTATGATGATTTACGAACATTTTTCAATGAACTATGCTATAATGATCTTATAAGATATGAGTAAGGAGAGGTTGATGAGACATGGTCAATGAAGCTTATGAAAGATGGCTGAACCATCCGAACCTGGATCCTTCTTACAAGAAGGTCCTCGAAACGATGAGCGAACAAGAGAAGAACGACGCGTTCTATACGACGATCGAATTCGGCACTGCGGGCATGAGAGGCTTGCTGGGACCGGGCACGAACCGGATCAATCTGCATACGATCCGCAAGGCGAATGAGGGCTTTGCTGCCTATATCGAGGCACATGGAGAAGAGGCAAAACAGCGCGGTGTGGCCATCGGCTATGATAATCGGCATATGTCGCCGGAGTTTGCCATGGATTCTGCCAAGGTGCTCGCCAAGCATGGCATCCGTTCCTATGTGTTTGAGTCGCTGCGTCCGACGCCGGAGCTTTCTTTCGCAGTACGTCATCTGAACTGCTTTGGCGGCATCATGGTGACGGCTTCTCATAATCCGAAGGAATATAATGGCTATAAGCTGTATGATGAAAAAGGCTGTCAGCTGGTTCCGGCACTTGCTCAGCAAGTGATCGACCGCGTCAATGCAGTAAAGGATGAGCTGGCGATCACCGCTGATGTGACGCCAGAGGAAGAAAAGCTGATCACTGTCATTGGCAAGGAAGTGGATGAAGAGTACTACAAGAATGTGCTGAGCATTCAGCTGAACCCGGATGTAAACAAGGATGACATCAAGATCATCTTCACTCCTGAGCATGGAACGGCCAATGTTCCGGTAAAGGAGATCTATAAGCGCGCCGGTTATCACTTTGTCGCTGTCGAGGAACAGTGCACGCCGGATCCTGATTTCTCCAATACGCCGACACCGAACCCGGAGGAGCCGGGATCTTATGCGCTGGCGCTGGAATATGCGAAACGCGAAGATGCGGATATCATCCTTGTCTGTGACCCGGATGCGGACCGCATGGGCGTAGGGGTCAAGCACGATGGTGAATACAAGCTGCTCACCGGCAATCAGAGCGGTTCTGTACTGATCGAATACATCATGTCTCAGCTTACTGCCAAAGGACTGATGCCGGAGCATCCGGTCATGTTCAATACGGTCGTCACGAGCGATCTGGGCGAAAAGATCGCCGCTAAATACGGTGTGGAATGTGAAAAGACGCTGACTGGCTTCAAGTTCATCGGTGAAAAGGTGGCTAAATATGAGGTGAGCCATGAGAAGAACTATGTGTTCGGCTATGAGGAAAGCTACGGCTCCCTGATCAAGCCGTTCGTTCGTGACAAGGATGCGCCGCAGGCATGTCTGATGCTGGCTGAGGCCGCTTGTTACTACAAGGCGCAGGGAAAGACGTTGGTCGATGTGCTCTATGGTCTGTATGCGGAGCTAGGTTATTATGAAGAAAGCCAGACCTCCCTGAAGCTTGCCGGACAGGAAGGCGCAATGCGCATCAAGCAGATCCTCGCAGACCTGCGTAACAGTGAAGTGAGCGAGATCGCCGGCACGAAGGTCATCCGTTTTGAGGATTACAACGAATGTGTCATCAAGGAGAATGGCACGGTGCGCGAGCTGACTGGCTTTACAAAATCAGATGTGCTGAAGTATTATCTGGAAGATGGCAGCTGGATCGCGATCCGTCCAAGCGGAACAGAGCCGAAATGCAAGTTCTATTTCTGCATCAAGGGCGAATCTCTGGACGATGCGCATGAAAAGACGGCTGTTTATCAGAAAGCGATCGCGGAGATGACAAAATAACAAGAATGAAAAAGGAACTGGCGAGGCGTCAGTTCCTTTTTGGTTCGCCCGTCATGGGCGGGCTCTAATGGGTGAAAGTCCCAAGTGCG
>ERZ1643246.4167-NODE-4167-length-11677-cov-4.392531_pt1 | contig 11677 bp, 11 predicted proteins | sample MGYA00579265_ERZ1643246 | MGnify/ENA primary metagenome ERZ1643246 (study PRJEB29033, sample SAMEA4952261) | chicken gut metagenome | biome: Broiler Chicken; feature: Gastrointestinal Tract; material: Caecum | place: Ireland | collected 2018 | study: Broiler...
CTTTGTCGTCTCAGGATGGATGGTGCACATGCGAAGCACCTTCCTCCCCCGCAGCTCTGTCGTAAATATCTGGGCAAAGCCGCTGTCGGTTATCTCCGCGGATATCTCCTGGTTCACGGCGTCCAGCTCCGCCTCAGACAGAGAGCCGTCCGCCCTGTAGCGGAAGTTCACGATCCCCAGCCAGGGGCCGGACAGGAGCTCCCATTCCGGCTCTTTTCTGATGATCCCCGCCGCCAGCTCTGCCAGCTCACAGCCGTGTTCCACCACACGTCCCAGCTCCTCTGTCCCCATAGTCTGGAGCGTAAGCCACAGCTTCAGTCCCCTGGCCGGCCTTGTCAGCTCCGGCCCCAGATCCCAGAATTCCACGCCTCCCTCCGAGGTCTCCGCGTCCTTTAAATACTCCGGATGAGCGGCAAAGCTGCGGACCAGATCATCCCTTCTTCTCACCAGAACCGCGCTGCACCCGTAGGTCTGCAGCATCCACTTGTGGGCATCCCAGCTTAAGCTGTCCGACAGCTGGATCCCGTCCAGCTCTTTTTTGTATGTTTCAGACAGGAGGGCTGACGCCCCGAAGGCCCCGTCCACATGCATCCACATATCATATTTCCGGCAGATACCCCCGATCGGCCTCAGAGGATCCACGCTCCCCGTATTCGTTGTCCGCGCAGAGGCGATGACCGGAAAGGGGATTTTCCCGTCCGCAAGATCCTTCCTGACCGATGACTGCAGCGCGGCCATATCCATGCGGAAGCTCTCGTCCACGGGGAGGATCCGGATCTGCTCCCTGCAAAACCCGATCATGTGAAGCCCCTTGGACACAGAGGCATGGGTCTGCCCGGACAGGTAGACTACAGCCCTCCCCCGGTCCTCCCATGCCAGCTTTGCGTCTCTTGCCGCTGTCAGGGCAGTCAGATTGGCAATAGAGCCGCCGGACACGAAGAGTCCTCCGCTCCCCTCCGGATACCCGGCTTTTTCACACATCCATCGGATCAGCTTCTTCTCCACCAGATCTGCTGCTGGTCCGTTGACCCGGCAGCTGGCGTGGGGATTGTAGGCGCTGGTCATCACATCCCCCATCCAGGAGAGGAGGGACATGGTGGACGGAACGCAGGAAAAGCTGCGTGGGTGCTGCCCCAGGAGTGTGCTGGAATAAATATCCTGCTCCATCTCCCGGAAAACCTCCTCCACAGAGCGCCCTCCGGCCGGGATAGCCTGCTTTTCTATGCGCGAAAGGCTGTCCTCGGCAGCTGGGCGGCAGACAGCCTCATTTTCTATGTGCTCATAAAAATCCACGGTTCTGGAAACAAACGCTCTCAACAGCTCTCCAATCTCCCGATTTTGTTCTCTCGTGTCTATACGCATATTTCTTGTACCTCCTTGACCGCTTCTGATTATCATGCTAACATGAATAAAAACCACTGTAAAATTCATAGTTTTTATAGAAACATTCAATAATTTTGAACATTCTTGTCAGAAAGCAGAAAGGCATTGTCATGGAAATACGCAATCTCATAACCTTCGTCCGCATTGCGGAGCTCCGGAATTTTTCAAAGACCGCGCAGGAGCTGGGCTACTCCCAGTCCGCTGTCACCATGCAGATCAAGCAGCTGGAGGCAGAGCTGCAGGCACAGCTCTTCGAGCGGATCGGAAAAAGAGCCAAGCTGACGCAGGCCGGCGAGCGGCTTCTCCCCCTGGCTCTTAATATACTGGACTCTGCCAGGAAAGCGGAGGACATCGCCAGGGAGCCGGAGCAGATCTCCGGAAAGCTGCGCATCGGCACCTGCGAGTCCTACGTGATCAGCGTTCTTCCCCCTGTTTTCATGGAGCTGGGAGAGCGCTGTCCCGGCGTGGAGATCAGCACCCACACTGCTCCCGTGCCTGATCTGGTCAACATGCTGCGCCAGAACGATATTGACATTTTATTCTTCCTGGACAAAAAGCTCTTCTTCCCGGAGTGGGTCAAGGTGCTGGAGCGGCCGGAGAAAATCTATTTCGTGGCCTCCTCCAGCTCCCCTCTGGCGGGTATGAAGCAAATTCCGGTCAGCCGTCTGATCCAGGAGCCTCTGTATCTGACCGAGAGGGGGATCAGCTACCGGTATGCCATGGAGCAGGCACTGGCCGCCCAGGGCTATGAGCTCCATCCCCGGCTGGAGGTGGGAAACACAGATGTGATCACCCGCTTTCTCCTGCAAAATAAAGGCATTTCTTTCCTCCCGGAATACGTGGTAAAGGAAGACGTACAGGCCGGCCGCCTCGCAGTGCTGGACACGGAATGTCCGGAGATCGTCATGTGGAGTCAGCTCATCTGTCACCGGAACAAGTACGTGACTCCCCAGATGAGGCTGTTCCTGGAGCTGATGAAAAAGCAGGCAGAGTGAAACCTCTGCCTGCCTTTTTATTATAAATAGATACTATGATGCCTACGGATTGTTCCGTGCTGCGCACTCTCACAATCCTACCCAATATTCGCATATCGTGGGATATACATCCCACTTTTATGCTCATATCGGGGCGGGTCCCAAGGTCTTTCACCCACTTATGAGCAAGCTCATGTGGGCTTAGACCTTTTGACCCTGGCATCAAATATATAATACTATAAATAATCCGGAGAAAAAATGCAAGCTCTCCCGCACTTTCCTGCCTCCCGCGCTTTTTCGCCGGCTCATACCTTCCACATCCCCACTGCCAGGACGGTCATGTCGTCCGCCGGCACCTCCCCGGACATCTCCAGCACCTGCTCCAGCAGATAGTGGGCCAGCTCTCCGGGATTGCTGATGCTGGTGCCCCCGATGAGGGCCGACAGCATAGCCTCCTGGTTCCCCACCGGCAGAGCGTCCAGCACCCCGTCCGTCACCATGATGACAAAATCCCCGTCCGCAAGCTGCCGGCAGGTTCTCTGGATCTCCAGCTCCTGGAGGACTCCTATGGGGAGGGTCGTGGAGCTGATCTTCTCCACCCCGCCTCCGGTCCGTATAAAGGTGGTGGATGCCCCCGCCTTCATGAGCTCACAGGTTCCCTGATACAGGTCGAAGACGCACATGTCCACCGTGGAAAAGCACAGCTCCTCTCTGCCTGCCACCAGGGCTGTGTTCATCATCTGGACGGCGGTCTGGGGCGGAAACCCTGCCTCCAGCAGCTCCTCCAGCATTTCCACCACCATGGCGCTCTCCTGGAAGGCGTGCTCCCCGGAGCCCATGCCGTCGGAGAGGACCACCCCCTCTTTCCCGCCGGGCAGCTGGGTCATGGCAAAGGTGTCCCCGGAGATCTTCTGACAGCCCTTCCCGATCTTGGCCACCCCCTGGATCGTCTGAAAGGCAGGCCCCTCCATAAACACGAGGGTGCCATAGTTCTCCGTGACCACCGGGCACTCCCCCTTCACCAGCAGCATCTGCCGCCCCAGGCTATAGGACAGCGCCTCCGCCGCCTCCCTGGAGGCCACACACTGTCCCTTGGGCGCCCGAACCGTGAGATGAACCTCGTACCTGCCCTGCTTTGTCACGAAAAACACGCTGGACAGAAGCTTCAGCCCTCTCTTCTTCAGCTGGGCCTTCACCTTTCTCTGCAGATGATCATCCACGCAGATCCCCGCGTCCAGCTCCCGGGCCGCGTGCTGTACAAGATCCGCGAAGGCGTTCATGGACGCGGCGCATCCCTCCCGGTTCAGCACCAGCTTCCGGTTCCACACCATTTTCTGCTTCTCCGCCTGAAATACCTCCAGGGTCTCCCGCAGGAAACGGGGCGCCTTCACGCACTGTTTCTGGATCTTTCTCTTCAGCTCTACATTCAGCTCCGCCCCGTACTCCTCGGCGGCGGCCATGATCTCGTAGACCATCTGCCTTGTCCTCTCCCTGCCCTCTCCCAGGCAAATACTCTTCCTCTCGCAGCCCTGGCAGACCTTCTCCGAGACAGCGCAAAGCATCTCGTCGATCTCCTCGCCCGTCAGCGTCCGGCGTCCCTTTTCCAGTCCCAGAAACGTCTCCGACAGGTGCTTCAGGGACCCGGCAAATTTGTCCATCTGTATCACATAGGGATTGACAAAAAGCTCCCTCTCCTTAACCTCGCTCATCTCGATACTCCCCCGCGCCCCGGGGAGCCCGACAGGGCCTCCCGGGAAACAAAAAAGCTTTGGGACTCTTTCCCAAAGCTTTTCTTTTGCATACTTATTTTTGTTCTTATTTTGATTTGAAAATGATCTCGTTCTCATGGACCAGCCCCAGCTTATCCTTCGCTGTCTGCTCCACGTACTCGTCTGTACCTACGTACTCTTCCAGCTTCTCGATCTCCTCCGCGCGGTCCTTCTCTGCCTGGATATCCTTCTCCAGCTCCTGCTCCTGCTCTATGTAGGCGCTGTTCTTGGCCCGCAGCTCAATGCTGCTCACCGAGACAATGACCGCCAGGAGCAGGATCACCGCACTGATGCCCAGCATGCTTCTCCTGTGCTGCTGCACCTGTTTTTTCCGGCGTCTTGCCCTGTTCTTTTGTTTGATACTTCCCATATTAATTACTCACCCATCTTGCCAGCTGTGTCACTGGTTATTATCTTTAATCTTATCTTTTTTCTCCCGTTTATTCAACCATTTTCACCGAATTTTCCCATTCTTTTCGCATACAATTTTTTTCGCAATTTTCCCGGAATTTTCGACATGCGGGAGAAAAAAAAGCTTCCCAGCACAACACCTAGTATAAAATACCACCTGATGCTACCACTAGTGGTATGGTGAATTTGCACAAACATGTAGAGCGCCGTCCCCAGCCAGAAAAAAAGGTCCTCCGCAGCAATGGCCGCCGGGGCGTGGCGGACGATCCGCCGCAGCGCGCGCAGGCACGTGTAGACGCTGCACACGGTCATTCCCGTCAGCACTGCCTCCAGGAATGAAAGGCCTTCCACCTCTATCCCGTACATGCGTCACCTGAACAGCCTGCTCAGTATATTTTCTCCGGTCTTGGCTGCCGGGTGCACCTCCGAGTAGGCCACGCTGTCTATGGTTCCGGACAGATCCACCTTCTCCAGGCTCAGCCTGTTCACATGCAGGTCAGAGCCCTTGACCATCAGCATCCCCTGCTCGGTCTCCAGGAGGATCTCGTTTAAGTCAAAGGAAAGGACGTCCAGGACGCCTGTCACCAGGCTGGTCTTCCGGTTATTCACAACAAGCTTGTGCGCTCCCCGCGCCTGTTTTTCTTCCATTGCCATCACAACCTTTCTTGATAATCATATGAAAGGCTGTCTGAGATTATTACAGATATTTGAACAGATCCTTGGCCTCCTCCTTTTTGGACGTGTCCTTTATGTCGAGAACCTCCACTTTTACGGCCTTTGTGCCGAACTGGATCTCGATGACATCTCCCGGCTTTACCTTCGTGGACGCCTTGGCCGTGGCCCCGTTTACCAGAACCCTGCCCGCGTCGCAGGCCTCGTTGGCCACAGTGCGCCTCTTGATCAGCCTGGAAACCTTCAGAAATTTGTCAAGTCTCATACTTCACCTCCCTCTCCCCCTGATCTCCGGGGGCCTGCTGCCTCGCGCTCCCCGCTATCGCAAAACGGCACTGCAGCCTTCTCCCGCCGCAGTGCCGTCTTCTATTCCGAAGTATCCGTCAGAATGAGTCTGCGCACATCCTGTCAGATATTCTACATAAATCGCAACAAGCCCTATGCGTTTACAGCATCCTTTAAAGCCTTTCCGGCTTTGAACTTCGGAGCCTTGCACGCCTCGATCTTCATTGTCTGGCCTGTCTGAGGATTTCTTCCCTCTCTTGCAGATCTCTTGCTCACTTCAAATGTACCGAAGCCTACAAGCTGTACCTTCTCCTCTTTCTTTAACTCCTCTGTCACCACATCGACAAAAGCCTTTAAAGCCTTCTCAGCATCCTTCTTGGATATCTCTGCATTTTCAGCAATAGCTGCTACTAATTCTGTTTTGTTCATGGAAAACTCCTCCTTCGACTTATGATAGAACCCTTATCTTATTCTATTCAGCATATTATGCGTCCTGCTCGTATCCCGCAGGGCCGGCGGGACGTCTTTCAATAAAGTTATACAGGTTTTCCCTTTGTTTGTCAAGGGAAAATCCCCGAAAAACCCGGTATTTTCAAGGTTTCCGGGGCTTTTACAGAGAAAACGAAAACAGCTGCTTAAGGAACCTGCGCTTCTCCTCCGTCTGCGCCACCACCGTCTTCAGCTTCTCCACATTTTTCGCCGGGATCCAGGCCTTATTGGAACAGTAGTAGGAGTCCGCCAGCTTCCAGAATTTTTCCGGGTAAATGAGGCGCACCTTCAGGTACTCCACCTCCGCCTCCGCAAGGGGTCGTATGGCGCTGTAGGCGTCCAGCATGTGGTTTCCCGTCTTTACGTTCCACCCGTGCTTCTCCATGGCTTTCCGCAGGAAATAGTAGAGATCCTCCATCTGGATGCCCACCCTGCACCTGTCAAAATTGGTGGTGGCATATCCGCCCGCCATGACAAGGATATTGTGATAATTATAATCCCCGTGGATCATGGTATTATTCTGCACAGAGTCCTTCCATATTTTCCCAAAATCCAGGCGCTCCAGCTCCCCCGATGCCCCCAGGGCCCACTCGAACATCCCCTCAAAGCACCGCAGGAATTCCAGCTCAAACTCCCCTTTTGGCGACTGCGCTCTCATAAAGCGGCGGATCTTTTTCAGCTCCCGGTTGTGTCTGTCATACTCCTTTTTCAGCCCCTCCGGCTCCCCGGGAGAGCCGTCCTCCTCCGCCTCCGGGCAGGGCGGTACCTGCCGCATAAACCGGTGCAGGTGGGCCAGATTAGCAGTCCCCTCCAGGAGTTCCCGGCTTTTCCGGATATCGCACTCCCGCCCTCTGAACCACTGCTTCAGTATATAGGTCCGCCCCTCGGGGGAGGTGGAGAGAAGGTCGCCCTCGCAGTTGGCCACAGGCAGGTCTGTCCGCATACTCCCCTCCCGGTACAGATGGAGTCCCACATGCCGCATCAGGAGGGCATGACGCCTGGACACCCCCGCCTCCCGGAGCAGAAAAAGTCCCTGGTCTGTATCACAAAAAAACGCACCCCTTGTTTTGCGGGTGCTCTTTACATTGATTGGATATTGCTCCAATATACTCAATTCGTAATCCTGCATATTACCGTCCCCTGCACTCTTCCAATATCATGTTCTGTTTAATGTATGACAGCGGAGACGGTAATATGCCTGTTCCTCTTTTACTTCTTTTTCTCTTTCGCCAGAGCCAGCAGCCTCTCCTTCCCGTTGAGCTCCGGCTCCCGGATCACTTCCTCCAGGAGCCCCTGAAGGATCTCCCCCAGCTCCTTTCCCGGCCGGAAGCCGGCCTCTATGAGATCCCTGCCGTTGACCGCCAAATCCTTCAGCGTGACGCAGTCGCGGCGTTCAAGAGCCTCCCTGTAGAGTCTCTCCACCCCCTCTATGTCCGCCAGCTTCTCCTCCAGGCGGTACAGGCTCTGGGCCAGCACGTCCGCCCGGCGCACCTCCAGGTACAGGGGGAAAAGATCCAGGCCGATCCGGTTCATAGCCCTCCTCACGTATTTCCCCTGGACCGGCATCCGGTAATCATGGTACTTCACAAGGGTCGCCACGTTTTTCAGCGTCTCATTGTCAAACTTCAGACGGCGCATGACTTCCCTCGTGATCTCCTCGCTGCGCAGGGCGTGCTTTTTAAAGTGGGCAGTCCCCTCCTCATCCACAGTCTTCAGATCCGGCTTCCCCATGTCGTGAAACAGCATGGTGAGCCGCAGCACCTTGTCCGGCCGCACGTTCAGAAGAGCGTGGAGAGTGTGCTCACCTACCGTGTACATGTGGTGAGGCGTCTCCTGGGTGGTGGCCATGATCCTGTCGAACTCCGGCAGGAACCAGGCGGTAATCCCCAGCTCCCAGGCGGTTCGGAGCATATCCGGCCTGCCGGACAGGAGGATCTTCAGAAGCTCCGTCTGGATCCGCTCCGCGCTGATCTTCTGCAGCGTGGGGGCCAGCGCGCGCATCCCCTCCCGTGTCTCCTCCTCCAGTTCAAAGCCCAGCTGGGCCGCAAAGCGAACGCCCCGCAGGATCCGCAGGGCGTCCTCCTGAAACCGCTCCCTGGCGTTACCCACGCAGCGGATCACGCCCCGCTCCAGATCCTCCAGGCCGCCAAAGATGTCCACCAGCCCCTCCTCGTCGCTGTAGGCCATGGCGTTGATGGTGAAGTCCCGGCGCAGCAGATCCTCCCGAAGATTTCTCGTAAAGGTCACCTCCGTGGGGTGGCGGCTGTCCTCGTAGGCTCCGTCGATCCGGTAGGTGGTCACCTCAAAGCCCTCCCCCTCCAGGAGCACGGTCACGGTCCCGTGCTGGATCCCGGTGTCAAAGGTTCTGGAAAACAGCTCCTTTGTCTGCTCCGGCAGAGCGGAGGTGGTGATGTCCCAGTCCCCGGGCTCCCTCCCCAGGATGGAGTCCCGGACGCATCCGCCCACGGCCCAGGCCTCAAAGCCCGCGCCCCGCAGCGTGCGGATGATCTCTTTTACCTTGTCCGGCATGGAAATGTATATCTTTCTGGCGCCATTCATATCTATCAGTCCTTTACCCTCTGTTCTCGTGTCTCTATCATAGCCCATTTCCCGTTTTAGGCGCAAGACAAGGGGCGGAAGTTTTTGTCCTTCCGCCCCTGTATCCTGTCTTTTCTGTATGGTTTCTCCCGCTTTTTCCGGGCTCTGCCCGGGAAAGCAAAAGGCGGGGATTAGTAGGATTTGCCCCAGTATGCCATGTGCTTGGCCGGCTTGCCGCACCAGATACACTTGTCGGAGATGAACTCCTCGTCCTCGATAAGGCATCTTGTGGCAGCGCCGCCTGTGGCGTACTTCACTTCGCCCTCGCACTCCGGATCTCCGCACCAGCAGGCCTTTACAAAGCCTCTGTTGGCCTTGAACTTCTCCACCATCTCATCCATGGTTGTGGCTGTGTCGATGTGGTCGTTCAGGAACTTCTCAGCCTTCTTGTACATATCCTGCTGGATGGTCTCCAGGATCTCACGCAGCTTTCCTGCGATCTCGTCGAGAGACACAACGATCTTCTCTCTTGTATCCCTGCGGACTACCACTACCTGGTTCTTCTCGATATCCTTCGGTCCGATCTCGATACGTGTGGGGATACCCAGCATCTCCTGCTCGGAGAACTTCCAGCCTGTGCTCTTGTCGGAGTCGTCGATCTTTACCCTGTATCCGGCTTTCTTCAACTCATCCAGCAGTGAGAAGGCGCGGTCCAGCACTCCCTCCTTGTGCTGTGCGATGGGGATGATGCGGCACTCTACAGGAGCCACGTGAGGCGGCAGAACCAGTCCGCTGTCATCGCCGTGAACCATAATGATGGCGCCGATACTTCTTGTGGACCATCCCCAGGATGTCTCGTACACGCTCTGGAGCTGGTTGTTCTTATCCAGGTACTTGATGCCGAAGGCGTCCGGGAAGCCGCTTCCGAAGAAATGACTGGTAGCTGACTGGAGCGCCTTTCCGTCGTGCATCAGAGCCTCGATGGTGTAGGTGTCCTGAGCTCCGGCGAACTTCTCATGCTCTGCCTTTCTTCCGGACACGAAGGGGATCGCCAGCGTCTCTCTGTAGCAGTCCTCATATACGTGGAACATCTGGATGGTACGGGCCTCTGCCTCCTCGTATGTGGCGTGGATCGTGTGTCCCTCCTGCCACAGGAACTCTCTTGAGCGAAGGAAGGGCCTTGTTGTCTTCTCCCAGCGGAGCACGGAGTTCCACTGGTTCCACACCTTGGGAAGGTCTCTGTAGGATTTGACAGTCTTTGCCCAGAGGTCACAGAACAGTGTCTCAGACGTAGGACGGATGCAGAGGCGCTCCTGCAGTCTCTCCATTCCTCCGTGTGTCACCCAGGCTACCTCAGGCGCAAATCCCTCGATGTGATCTGCCTCCTTCTCCAGAAGACTCTCCGGAATGAGCATGGGCAGGCATACATTCTCCACACCTGTCTCCTTGAAACGTCTGTCCAGATCCGCCTGGATCAGCTCCCAGATGGCGTAGCCGTTGGGAAGGTAGTTCAGACATCCCTTTACGCTTGAATAGTCGCACAGCTCAGCCTCCCGAACCACATCTGTGTACCACTGCGCAAAGTTCTCATCGCGGGAAGTGATATTTTTTACCAGTTTTTTTTCATTTGCCATGACTTTTTTCTCCTTTTTTTCTCGATTTTTCTGCGGAGGACTTCTGATCCTGGGAAATAAAAAATCGCCGGACCTCTCGTCTCCCCGAAAAAGGGACCGAAAAGTTCGGCGGTACCACCCTAATTAACTGCAGCCCTTCTGCAGTTCTCTCTGGCTGTCATTAACGCTGACATGACGCTGTATTTTCATACAGAGGCTCCAAGGTAGGTTCATGATACCCGTATACAGGGAACTCTCAGCCGCAGGATCCCTTCTCTGTGTGCACCGGTCTTACCATTACTATTCCTCTTCACTGCCAGTCCTGCCTTCCGCAGCCATCACTGCCGGCAGGTATGCTTTTGTCTGAATATATCAGTTAAACAGAATTTTAGCGAATACAGTTTTATTTGTCAAGGGGTGAATTTTCCGCCGGCCCATCTGCCTTGAGCCCCTGCGGCCGAAATGCTATAATAACTCCAAATTGTTTTATTACAAAAGGAAGGAGGGACTGAAAATGTCTCAGACCCACACCATACACCCACACCCGGGCCAGAGCCCCCAAAGCTCCTGGAGTATCCTCTACGAGGACGGGGACATCCTGGTCTGCGCCAAGCCCCACGGCCTGCCCGTCCAGAGCCGCCGGGCGGGCTCGCCGGACCTGGAGAGCCTGCTGAAGACCCATCTGGTCCGCCAGGGACAGAAGCCCTACCTGGCTGTCATCCACCGGCTGGACCAGCCGGTCTCCGGCCTTCTTGTCTTCGGGAAGACGAAAAAAAGCGCTTCCTCGCTGAATGCCCAGCTCACAGGCGGTTCCTTCGGGAAGCATTACCGGGCGCTTGTGGACTGCTGTCCGCCCGCCCCCTCCGGCACGCTCCAGGACTATCTTGTAAAGGACGGGCGCTCCAACACCTCCCGGGTCTGCTCTCCGGACACCCCCGGCGCAAAAAAGGCAGTCCTTGAGTACCGCACCGTCTCAGGGGAGTCCTCCTTTTTTCCGGACGCCAAGGAGGGGCAGACAGAGCTGGAGATCCACCTCCTGACCGGCCGCCACCATCAGATCCGGGTACAGCTGGCCCACCTGGGATGTCCCCTGGCAGGGGACACCAAGTACAACCCGTCAGCCCTCTCCCCGGGCTCCTGGCAGGTGCTGAAGCTGTGCGCCTTCCGGCTGGAATTTCTCCACCCGGTCACCGGAAAGAAAATGCAGTTCTGCCTGGAGCGGGACGTGTAAGCCCCCCCTACCCGTCGATGGGCTCCTGCTCCAGAGCCGCGAAAAAGAGCTCGTAGGCGTCGTTCTGCCCGTCCAGGAGAGGAGAATTCTCTCCGCCGCCGTTGGTGCTCCTCTTGATCTCGGCGTAGAATTCCTCCCCCGCGTTCACCAGCTCCATCTCGTATATCTCATATCCCAGCTCCCGGCACTTCCGGCAGAAGGCCCCCAGGGGATCGTCCTCCTCCCTGGTGGCCAGCAGAGCCTCCTTGAGCTCCGGGTCCTGATGGGCCCTGTGCTGCAGCTCCTCCAGCATTTCCATAGTCGTTGCCATAT
>ERZ1643246.4170-NODE-4170-length-11663-cov-36.556943_pt1 | contig 11663 bp, 12 predicted proteins | sample MGYA00579265_ERZ1643246 | MGnify/ENA primary metagenome ERZ1643246 (study PRJEB29033, sample SAMEA4952261) | chicken gut metagenome | biome: Broiler Chicken; feature: Gastrointestinal Tract; material: Caecum | place: Ireland | collected 2018 | study: Broiler...
TACTTTATGGCACATGAGCATTACTGGCAGGGTTGTCCTGCCCGTAACCTTCCAGGAGGTTGATGCCGCCCCACACGCACAGGCCGCCGCCCAGGGCGATCACCAGAGTCTGCAACACATCGATAGCGTTAGTGAAAAAATCCATAAATCATATTTCCTTTCTTCGGTGTAGAATTGTTATTGAAGGTCCATTGCTGTCAATTCGTACATCTCGAAAGGCTCATCCGGCTTTACGATGGCCGGTTTGCGTTTCATGTACCGTTCCATATCAAAGAGATATTTCTTGTCGGCGTCGGCGGTGTATTTGTAGTTGGGGTGCTTCGTCAGGTCGTACTTGTCCGAGAGGAAGGGACGCACGCCCCGCAGCATGAAGATACACTTGCCTCCGTCCATTACTGCCAATTCGTCCTGGGTCATCAACTCCTTTCCCAATTTCTGATAGGTGAGGCCGTGAGAAACCTGGCTGCCCCGGTTCTCCGATTGATTGAAACTGTCAATCGTTTCTTTCCCCAGCAGCTCCGAAATTTCTTTCAGGGTGGATTTCTCCTTGCCTCCCAAAAACAAGGTGCTGTCGCAGTTACCCACGATGGTATCCGCCGCGTCCTTGTAGATGGTCTTTAACTGGCTTTGGCTCTGCAAAATAATAGAAGCCGATATTTCCCGGCTCCGGATGGTGGCGATCAACCGGTCAAAATTGGGTATCTGACCAAATAGCGATAGGTAAGCCTCTGGTGTTTCCACCTCGGGCTTTTCCCCCGCTCCACACCGTGCGTGATAGTTTCCCATCACACGGCGTTCCACCGACTAAGATTACTTTTTAGTGCCTATATAGTCCTCGAATTGTATTTCTTCCAACTCTCTATGTTTTCGGAGTTTATTGATTTTTTCTTTCATCTCCTCGGTCAAATGCAGGTCTGCAAGCAGCTTTCCGATTTTTACAGGGTTCGTCGCTCTGACCACTTCCGACACATCTTTTGATAAAATTATCAGGTTTCTATATGTGTCGTTCCGCTCTCCCTTGCATGGCTTGATGTGTATACACACCATGTCTGAAACAGACAGAGCCGTATGTGTTACCGCACATTTTCCTTTCTGAGCTATATATCTTGAAAGAGCGTTGTCTGCCATCTCCAGTGTAGGATAGAGATGTGCATTTTCCATCATATATTTCATAACATCGAAACTGATACAGTTTTCGATATCTGAATACTTCCTCACATATTTATTGACTTCACGCCTCTTATATTTATAAAAACCTTCTTATATGGCATACTCCTCTCTTCTCTTACACTCCTATATAGAATCTTTTCCAAATTCGTACCTCTTTTGTTCTGTCCCTACTCTTCTTTTCAGATTGCATGATTATAGTCCATACGGGAGATACTTCTTTCCCATATAGAAAGCATCTTTATACGGGAGATTTCTTATTATGCACTCTTTTATCTTAAATCTCTCTCCTATATAAAAACACATCCTTTCGCATATAGAATCTTTTTCTCCCTGTATTATTTCTTATTTAGAGCGTCTGATCTGGGGCTTCCATCTCGTCAATAAAATATTCCCTTTCTTATATGGAATGGTTTTTAGCATTCTCCCTTTCCTATATAGAAGTGTTTCGTCTGGACTGCCGCCCCGCTCTTCTTATCATTCCGTTCTTATTTTGAATTCTTTTTGTATATATGACTTTCCTATATAGAAGTTTTTCCTCAGACGATCCACCTCCCAGACAACATGGTTCCTTTCATATATAGAATACTTTTATTTATTATAACTTTCCTATATGGAAAGCTTCTCTCAACTACATTTCTTCATAATAAGAGTGTTTTCTCTATCATATATTTCCTATATAGAAGTTTCTTTGCGTGTGCTTTTTTCATATTATGAATGTATTCTATACGGGATTCCGTCTATTCTGGACGATTCTTCCTGTAAAATCCCATTTTTATATGAAACACTCCCATTTTTACCATTTTTTCTTTAAACATTTTGGTTCTTATGCTCGCCCTTAACCACAATATATTGTGTTAAAACAACTTTTTAAACGCATGATGTGCTGATACTATATTTCTCTTCTTCTTTAGCCCATTTTCCATTAAAAAACAACTTTTAGTCCATAAAAAGTTCCCGGAAAAACAACTTTCTCTTGAAAAAAAACAACTTTCTCGGGAAATTAAAGAACTTTTTGATACTTTTACTACTATTCTTTCTAAAGAGGGTTCTGCCAAAAACAACTTTTTGAAACAACTTTTTATGATTCAGTCGACCACAATATATAGTAAGAGACAAAGAAGTTGCTTTTTATTCATTTATTCCGGAATATGATAAACATCTATCTGAATCTCATCATCATCCAGCTCTATTTCCACCCAGTAGTCTCGAATCCGATAGCCCTGATGCCAGTCCTGCAGTGAATAGATCTCCAGTGTCTCAAAATCTATCAGGCAAAGTGGAACCGCCTCCTTCTTTTCATACTTCCATTTACAGAACTCCAGGGATTCCAGCACTTTATCTAGGCAGTGCTGACAAAGATACTCTTCCAGCGTTTCCATTTTCGGCGCATAATCATCCGGCAGGGTAACTTCAATAGAGGCCATTTCCCCATGGAAATTGCTCTCTGAAAAATAGATGATTTCTCCTGTATTGCCGAATGTGGAGAATGTGTCGCTGTCCATATTCCTTTCATCTCCATCTCCGTCCTGACAGTTTAGCCGAAAGTCCAGGACATACCAGTCATTAAGGGAAATCAATCCTATCGTATCAAATTTACGGTAGTAACCGACCAGACTGTAATCGCTGTTCCCGCAAAGATAACATGCCTCAGTATTTTTCAGTCTGGACTTTCCCTCATAGATTACATCTTCCATGCCACCGGTTTTCAGCCATTTTTCATACAATTTTTCTTTATAATATGTCCCCAGAAACAACAGTATCATACCTCCGACCAATATCCAGAACAGCCATACCCTGATCCGGTAATATTTCTTTTCTCTTGTCTCCTTCATTTTGTTGCCCTTTCTATAATTTAGTGTACTTAAAACAAGTCCATTTATCACATAATACCACTATCTGTACTTAAAATGTACTTATTCTAACAAACTTATTTTGTACTTAAATGGCAGACAGGAGATATTATGGAAAAAGATAAGCATATCGGTTTACGCATTGACTCAGAAACACACAAAAAGCTGAAAAGCCTTGCCGAGTTTGACGGACGCTCCATGAACGGAGAAATCCTCTATCTGATCCGTCAGGCTATTGCACAACATGAACAGAAACACGGCGAATTGAAATAACATCCTGTTCTTTTGTTAACCCTGAATTATTTTTAAAGTGGACTTATTCTAGTCCCATTGTATCATCTCATACCGATAAGATAAAGAAAAATCGGACTGATTTCAGTCCAATCGAAAGGGTTTTAACGGATGGAACAGAAAATCAAACAGGACGGTATCAACATCGGTAGCAATATCCGCCGTGTCAGAAAAGAAAAGGGGATTGGTCAGACAGAGCTTGTCCGTATGCTCCAACTCCGGGGACTGAACATGACACGGGAAACTCTGGTAAAAATTGAAAGAGGAATCCAGCATATCACTGGGACGCAGCTCCGTGGCATCCGTGACTGCCTGGGAACAAGTTATGATGAACTACTGAAATAAGAACAGCCGCAGCTGTATTTTTTATCAATCCACGGCATATAATGAAAAGGAACTGAATTTGCAGGATTGACTTTTCCAGCCAATTTTGCTATATTTAGTTCAGTGATCGTTCTGTGGAAACTTGCGAAGCCCACAGGCGGGGGAGAGCTTTCGAGTCTCTCCCTCTTTTACATTACAGGAGATTTTTTATGGCAGGTGCAAAACAGTTTTTAACTTTCAGCCAACAGGTTGAGTATCTGAAAAGTGAAAAAGAGATTGCCGTGTCTGATGATCAATTTGCAGAAGAAATTCTTCAGCGCATCGGCTACTTTGCTTTAATGGGCGGTTATAAAGAACTATTCCGTATCCCTTTTACGAAAAAATATAAAACCGGAACCTCATTTGATGAAATTGTGGCTCTCTATCAGTTTGATGCCGAACTCAGGGAACTGTTTCTGAAATACCTGCTCCAGATAGAACGTCATATAGGCAATCTAATCGCACACTACTTTGTAGAAGCACATGGTATTTCCCAAGCAGAGTACATGAATCCAAATAATTATAACAATAGCCCCCGCAACAGGAAAATCATCTCTGGATTGCTCCGCAAGCTGCATGGCGCAGTCACTACCACAGATTATGCCCATGTATATTATTATCGGACAAAATACGGGAACATACCCCTTTGGATTACAACAAATGTTCTGACTTTTGGAAGCCTTTCCAAAATGTATAATGTCCTGGAACAATCACTCCGTTCTAAGATCTGCCGTCATTTTCCCAATGTAAACCAGCGGCAGCTTGAACGTTTTTTATCCGTGCTGACAAAATACCGGAATGTATGTGCCCATGGTGACAGACTTTTTTCCTACCGGACGGTAGACCAAATTTTAGATACGCCGCTGCACTCCAAGCTGAATATTCCGCAGCAAGGGAATCAGTTTATTTATGGGAAACAAGACTTGTTCGCTGTCGTAATTGCTTTCCGTTATCTGCTTCCCAAGGATGATTTTCTGGTATTTAAAAGGAAACTAACCCTTGAAATATCAAGAGTAAATAAGAATCTGGTACATATTACAGAAGATGAATTATTAGAGCGCATGGGATTTCCACAAAACTGGAAAAAGATTTCCCGTTACCGTCTGACACCATAAAAAAGAGGAAGATGCCTGCCCCCAGCAAAACTTCTTCCTCTTTTTTATTTTCTTCTCCGCTCCATCTCTTCTTCCGCCGCCATCTGTGGCACAGCCTTTCCGCTCCGTTTGGCAATCTCTGCCCGCTTCAGATGGAGCCTCTCAGATCGGCTCCCTTTTCTCCAGATGTGCCCGGAAACTTTCTATATCCATATTTCTGCAAATAAATCATTTGCTCTTCAGAGCGTCATCTGCTGCTCTTTTATTCCATTCCTATATAGTACCAGTTTTACTCATTGCCCGTTCTATCTACTGTGGTGTGACACGAACGCACCCAGAAGGTGGCTCAACCTGCATAAAACGAACGCTGCGAATGAAGTGCTGGTTAGCAGACTATTTTACGGGCGCGAAGCCCAAGGAGGTTTCCGCTATACCGATTGCTCTTATCATTCTAACAGCTTAAGCAACAAGATGGGTAATTCCTTACTGGCTGTAAGGGATATTAACCATAAATATATTGTAGTAGGAGGTTTCTTCATTCTTCTGTATATGATATTCCATATAGAGAACGTATTCCTTTCTCGCAGAGGATCTTAATTTTAGTTTCTCAGTGACTTTCTATACTATACGGAAGCTTTTTTGATGAGAACCTTCTTATATGGCATACCCCTCTCTTCTCTTACACTCCTATATAGAATCTTTTCCAAATTTGCCCTGCTCTTATTCTGTCTTTCCTTTTCTTTCCCGACTGCACGATTATAGTCCATACGGGAGAGACACCTTTCTTATATGGAATGCTTTTTACCGCTCTCCCTTTCCTGTATAGAAGTGTTTTGTCTGGACCTCCGCCTCTGCTCTTCTTACTATTCCTTTCTTATTTTGAATTCTTTTTGCATATATGACTTTCCTATATAGAAGTTTTTCCTCAGACGATCCATCTCCCAGACCACATGGTTTCTCTCATATATAGAATACTTTTCTTTATTATAGCTTTCCTATATAGAAGGTTTCTCTCAACTACATTTCTTTTCACGATCACACGATTCTTTCATAATAAGAGTGTTTTTCTCTATCGTATATTTCCTATATAGAAATTTTCTTGCGTGTGTTTTCTTCATATTATGAATGTATTCTATACGGGATTCCGTCTATTCTGGACGATTCTTCCTGTAAAATCCCATTTTTATATGAAACACTCCCATTTTTACCATTTTTTCTTTAAACATTTTGGTTCTTATGCTCGCCCTTAACCACAATATATTGTGTTAAAACAACTTTTTAAACGCATGATGTGCTGATACTATATTTCTCTTCTTCTTTAGCCCATTTTCCATTAAAAAACAACTTTTAGTCCATAAAAAGTTCCCGGAAAAACAACTTTCTCTTGAAAAAAAACAACTTTCTCGGGAAATTAAAGAACTTTTTGATACTTTTACTACTATTCTTTCTAAAGAGGGTTCTGCCAAAAACAACTTTTTGAAACAACTTTTTATGATTCAGTCGACCACAATATATAGTAAGAGACAAAGAAGTTGCTTTTTATTCATTTATTCCGGAATATGATAAACATCTATCTGAATCTCATCATCATCCAGCTCTATTTCCACCCAGTAGTCTCGAATCCGATAGCCCTGATGCCAGTCCTGCAGTGAATAGATCTCCAGTGTCTCAAAATCTATCAGGCAAAGTGGAACCGCCTCCTTCTTTTCATACTTCCATTTACAGAACTCCAGGGATTCCAGCACTTTATCTAGGCAGTGCTGACAAAGATACTCTTCCAGCGTTTCCATTTTCGGCGCATAATCATCCGGCAGGGTAACTTCAATAGAGGCCATTTCCCCATGGAAATTGCTCTCTGAAAAATAGATGATTTCTCCCGTATTGCCGAATGTGGAGGATGTGCCGCTGTCCATATTCCTTTCACCTCGTCCCTGACACCTTCGCCAAAAGTCAAGGACATACCAGTCATTAAGGGAAATCAATCCGACGCATTGACTCAGAAACGCATAAAAAGTTAAAAAGCCTTGGGATGGTGATGAGGACTGCGAGAACGGTCTTGCAGGGATTCAATCGTACCGTCATAGCAATGCTTCCGACGATAAATATACTGACGGTTGATCTTATATTTAATTGCAGTTTTAGAAACGCCATATTTTTCAGCGAAGCATCTCTTTTTTGCCCGGGTTTGTAGACGAAGCGCGTTATGAAAAAGGACGGTAAAAAACGGATATTGGTAGACACAAACATTCTGTTTTCCGCATTGGTCTTCCCCCTTTCCAAACCGGCGCGGGCTTTGCTCTACATCGCAGACAATCATGAAACGGTCCTGTGTGATCGCAACATTGCGGAACTGCGAGATATTCTCGGACAGAAAGCGCCAAAGTATCTTCCGGATGCCGAAGTGCATGACTGTCGCACAGTTTCTCGAAAATGAAGGCGTAGAGGATTGACCTCTTCACTTTTCAGACAAATCATTTCCGGTTATCGTTAATATTGCAAAGGAAATAGATGTCAATTTTTTGATATTGGTACATTCATAAATGAAGAGTATAATAGGGTTGATTTTTCAACTAAAAAAAGCTGGAAATGAAAAAATCATTCCCAGCTATCAAATGCAATCAGGGTAGAAATCAGGGTAGAAAAAGCATCGAAACTGTCAATTCTTACAGTATTTTTCAATATCTTTTAAGATAAAACCTATTCATTACGAGTGAAGTGCTCTACCGACTGAGCTATTCCAGCTTGTGTTCTGTTTGACACGAATCATATTATAATAATCAACATAAAAAATGTCAAGTATTTGGTTTAAAATTTATTTTATTCTTTCTAAAACATTGTAATTCCGTGACTGACAGAACTTCAAGTGCCGCCAAACCCTAGTATGCTTCTCCGATCACACTGCCATCGTAAGCATTGATCACATAAGAAAGCTCCTGCAGGGGATTTCCCCCAAGACTTTCCTGGACAGTAAAAATCCACGCCGGAACCAGCCATGCATGTTTTGGCTCCTGATAGGCTGTAGTATAAGTATACTGCAGCTTCGCGTTTATCACATCATATTCCAGTATAGTAGTATCGTTGGCAGACTGCCCTTGTCCGGAATACCAATAAAAAATCTGATCTGTCAGCTTTGCCTGTATTTTTTCAAAGGGCAGAAGCTTTGTATTTTCCGTCACTGTACGGACTTCCTCCGCCATCCCATCCCATTTAAAATACTTAACTCCTTCCTCTGTTATCAGAATGGAGATCGTTTCTATCTGGAACGGCGGCATATAGCTGTCTACCGTTTCTTCCGCAGCCATGCCTTCGGAAACTGAGGTAATCCCCTCTACGCTTCTTGAAAAAGAATACAGGTATCCCGGCAGTCCCTTATCCAGATCCCCCTGCCACAAGGCGTCACTGCCAAGACCCAGACCATCGCTTTCCGAACATGCGCCCTTCGGGAACCACACGGTGCGGTCAGAGTCTACAATACCCATGCCGTCAATACCAAGATCCTCTAAAACTTGTTCTGCCTGTTCTTTTCCCTCTTCTTCTGTGAGGGTAATCTCATCCATACACTTTCGGTACGCGTCCGCCAGTTCATGGAATTTTTCTGCATAACCGTTTGTATCCATGCCGAAGCTGCTGTAATATTCACTCTGCATTTCCTCAGTTTCTATTGTTTCTTCCTCTATAAAATCAGAGCCCTCCATCCAGAGAAAACTGCTGTCATTATCAATTTCCTGATTATACCGCTCTGCTTCTATATGTGCCGTTCTGCCCTCTCCCACATCTGCGGCAAAATAATCCTCTGTATCTGTACTTTCCGGTTCAGCGCTTAACCAGCTCCGCGCCGCCTCCACGCCGGGATCCTCTGATTTTTTATAAAATCCTATCTCCGCCTTTTCCGGGGCAGGCGTCTCTTCCGGCGCAAGCTCCATCCCCTCACGGGTTGCTTTTTGAATGCCTGCAATCGATGTGGAATACGCTGATTGCAGATAGCTTCCTTCCTTATTGGAGATCCTGTCTAATACTGTTTGATACACATCCTTTGTCACCATCTGCGGCGTATATAATTCCTCACCATTCGTAAAATAATCGATCAATCCCTTCAATTCTTCCTGCGTCAGCTCATGACTTTTCATCTCTATGACCGGAAGATTGCCAATGCTTTGTTCTCCCAGTTTAAGATCCGCCTGGATGATCACACGGTCGTTGCTTTTCTTTTCTTCAAACTCCCAATGCGCCGGAACATCCGTCTCCCTCGTTTCTCCTTCTTTGAGAGGTTCGCAGACAACCGCCTCGCTGATCCCGTCCGCTTTGCTGACAACCGCGCTCTCCTCGGGCGTTTCCTGACAGCCGGAAAGCGTTATACATAATGCACCTGCCATTATTGCCAAAATATATTTTTTCATTTCTCCTCCACATATCATATAAAATCGCACTTGTCATTTAATCTGTGTCAGGACGCCTGCATCCATCTCACAGATCGTATCACAGAGCCATTCAATCTCCAGCATGTTATGTGCTGCGACAAGGATCGTCTTCCCCCGCTCCTTTAATCCCTTCAAAAGCTCGCAGACCTCTCCTGCCCCCTGCTTGTCCAGACCATTAAAAGGCTCGTCCAATATCAAAAGCTCCGGATCTTCCATAATCGCCTGCGCGATGCCAAGACGTTCACGCATTCCAAGAGAATACTGTCCTACTTTCTTTTTAGACAGAGGATCAAGCCCCAGAGCCCGCATCGCCGCCCTCACATCGTCATCGGAAATACGGTGCTTCAGAGACGCCAGCCTCTTTAAATTTGCAAAACCGCTGAGATCCAGAAGAAAACCGGGATTTTCAATGATAATTCCTACGGAGTCCGGAAAGTCCAGTTCCTTCCCGATCTGCTTCCCCCCTACGAGGACTGTGCCGCTCTCAGGTTGTAAAAATCCGCAGATGCATTTGAACATTACGGTTTTTCCAGAGCCGTTAAAGCCCATAATCCCATGGATCTTCCCTTTTTCAAAATCATGGGTAATGTTCTTTAATACTTTTTCTTTTTGAAAGGATTTTGTCAGTCCTTTCAGCCTGATCGCATATTCCATTTTGCCCTCCATTTATTCGTTCGTCTGCGTAAAAGAGAAATTATAACCCCTGATCCGGACGGCTGACAAGATGATCAGCGCCGTGATCAATACTACAAATATGGACATGCTCACCCCGATCCCCGGCAGGTAATCATAGCCAAAGCTGTGCATGGGAAAGGTGGCATGGTTCAGCGGAGACAGCCAGCCGCAGAGCACATTCGCCCGGTATGCCTGACTTTCTGTAAAATGAAACAGCTTCCGGAAAATATCCGGATTCAACAGAAGTCCATACAGACTGACAGCAAAAGCCCCAATCACTCCTGCCATGTTTCCGGCAGTCAGATTTAAAAACAGCATGAAAACCGCCATAAAAAGAGTATACAAAAGGACAAGTCCGAATACGATAGCCGCGCAGACATAAGGAGTAGAGCTTTCCATCGTTTTTATAGAAACAGGAACAGTTATGCTCTCCCCACCGCCATAGCCCAGCATCGCCGCTGTTTCGCTCCACACGTTCCCCGTAAAGGAAAAGGGAGCTCCCATGATCCCAAGCATCACTGCCAAAAAGATATTATAGATCATGGTTGCCAGAATCACATAGATAATCTGACCCGCAAGCCATACTTTTCGTTTTGTACGTATAAGCCAATACGGAGTTGCCTGACTGATAAACGGCATGTCCGCAAAAAGCAGGATCAAAAGCAGGGAGGACAGCATAACAGAGGACGCGTCCCCATATGTCCAGATAAACGGCTCGAACACCTGAAGGATTGTTTCATATTTTATCGCATGGGAAATAATCTGATCCGACAGCATCAGACATAAAACAGCCGCCAGAATGAAGGTCATCCAGATCCTCGGGCTTTTTTTCCATCCGCAAAAATTCTGGCCTGCAATACGAAAAGCCTGTTTAATATCACGCATACCGCAACCTTCTTTCTATTGCGCACATAAAGATCAGCGCTGTCAAAAAAGTTCCAACCGCTAATACAGCGATGCAGAAGATATCATTGTAGTAAATAGACGCCGCCCAATAGCGGGGGCTCAGAAAGAATGCTTTTTGATAGTAACGCTCCTGAAATACGGTCAGGACATAATAGAGAATAAAAGGAACAGCATAGGACATATAGCGGTTTTTTGTTATGACAGCCGCCAGACCGCCAACCAGCGCCCAAAAAGCGCCGTTTAAAAACAGCCTCAGAAAACTTACCGCCGTTCTGCCCGCAAGCATTGCCATATCATAGTTCCCGTCGATCAAAACGGGGTACTGTCCGAACCTAAATATACAGATCACAAGAAGGAACACCATAGCAAGTAAGGCTGTCAGGCCGCCGGAAACCAGAAGTCCCACTGCCTTTCCCATGAGATACTGCTTTCTCCCTGAACGGATATAGCTGAACAGGAAGAACCGGCTGTGCAGTTCAGCCTCCGTGTTCTCTCCGCCTGCAAAAGCAACGGCAATAGGAACGAACAGAAGCATATTAACACTGTTCATACAATAGGTGTATGCCACAAACCATCCCGGCCCCTCCGCAGAACCGCCGGCATCTATGATCTTCTGCAGCATCTCATGCTCAGATATCAGGGCAGCCGTAACGATCAGCAGGATCCCCAAAATAAAACGGGCGCTTCGGATATTATTTTTTATGTCCGCTGCCAACACATGCTTCATGCGCTTCCCCCCCATACATCGAACAACAGTCATAAACTTTGTTTTTTGATTCTTATATATAAATGGAATCTTTTTTCTTACCACTATCAAGAATTATAAATTGTAATTTAAGTTTACCCCCCCCCAGACCGTCCGAAAACTCGATTTTTAGGCATAAAATCAGCCCCTT
>ERZ1643246.4171-NODE-4171-length-11663-cov-3.980100_pt1 | contig 11663 bp, 1 predicted proteins | sample MGYA00579265_ERZ1643246 | MGnify/ENA primary metagenome ERZ1643246 (study PRJEB29033, sample SAMEA4952261) | chicken gut metagenome | biome: Broiler Chicken; feature: Gastrointestinal Tract; material: Caecum | place: Ireland | collected 2018 | study: Broiler...
AAGATACTGTTGATTATACTGAATTAGTTAAATTAGTATATGAATCTGGCGGAACGATTGATGATGTAGGAGAGTATTATAGGAAGTTTTCCGAAGACGGCGCTCTTTTTGTAGATGCAACTGGTCAAGTTATCAAAGGAAATGAGGATACTTTTGCACAATTAGCTGAAGACATCATTGAGCAATTAGAATTGGGTGATGATCCAGCGGTAAAACAACAAGAATTAACTAATAAAAAATTTGATAATGCCCTTGGTAAATTAGACCAATTGATATTATTAAATGGTGGAACTCCTGAACATGGTCAAGAAGGAAATATAGAGGGAGCAAATCAAGTTTTATCAAAAGCCGAAGAAAATGGAAAAATTACTTCTGGTCAAAGACAAGAATTAAAAGATTATAAATTAGGAATACAAGACAGAATAGATGATTACGAGAGAGTTCTTAATGATTATAATAATGGAAAAGTAAAATTATCAAACGAACAAGTAGAAGACATTAATTCAAAAATAAGAGAATTAAAAAAGAACTTAGATGAAATTAATAAAAAAGAATATAAAATAGATTTAATTAGTAACATAGAAAAAAATAAAGATGATACTTTAAATAAAATTCTTAATAGTAATCAAAAAGAACAAATTTTTAAAATTAAAACCGAATACGAAAAAACTGGCCAAATGCCACCAGAATTCCAAACTTTTCTTGAGAAAAATGGATTTGAAGGAACAGAAATAGAACATTTTTTACGTTTTTATATTACGGAAGAAGGTGGAGATCTTACTTTAGATGGAATTAATAAAATAGAGAAAGCTGCTGAAGCATATAAAAATAATGATTATACTGCATTATTAGAAGCTAATCCAGATGCCGCAGAAGATGATGTTAAAGAAGCTCATGAAAAAGCAATGGAATATGCCGAGGCTGAATACGAATCTGTTTTAGAAGCTGATGGGTCTGAAGCAGAAGCAAGTGCTGCGGCTACTAAAGCTTATATAGAAAGCTTAGCTAGACAAAATATTTATTTTAATGTTGCATTAAAGGGAGTAACAGCAGTAAAAAACGCGGCAAGTTCTTTATTATCTTTTATACAAAAATTATTTAATAACAATAGTGGTAAAGGTTCAAGACAAAATGCCGCGGGAACTCCTGGTAGAATTAGTCCAACTTATAATACAGCTGCAAAAGGTAAAGCCCCATATATTAGAAATACTGGTAGAACTCTTACAGGGGAACTTGGTCCAGAATTAGTTTGGTCAGGAGATAAAGCGTATTTAGTTGGTGAAGAAGGGCCAGAAATGGTTACTTTAAAACCAAGAGATACTGTTTACACTGCTGCTGAAACTGAAAAAATATTAGAGGGGAAATCGGATCATTTAACTTTTGAATCTAAAGCTTATGGCGATTTAGATAAATTAAATGGTGGAGGTAGTAGTTCTAACAAGAATTCTTCTTCAAGTAAAAAAACCTCAAGTAAAAAATCGTCTTCTTCGAAAAGTTCATCAAAAAGTTCCTCAAAATCTTCATCTAATAGCTCTAATAAAATAGAAGAACCGCCTGAAGGATATGACCGTTTATATAATTTATTAAAACGCATAACTAAAGAACTCCGTATGATAAATAAGTATCAAGCGGAATATGATAGATTAGTTGAAAATTCTGGTAAAAATACTGAAGATTTATTAAAGAGTATAGAAAAACAAGAAGATAAACTTAATCAAATTATTATAAATAGTCAGAAATTAATTCAAGAAAGATACAAAGATACTCGTAAATTAGAAAAACAAAGAATTAAGTATGTTACTGAAAATAAAAACGGTGATGAAGTAAGAAAAACTTCTTCTCATACATTATCTTATTATGCTACATATGATGAAGCAAATAATATAACTGTTTTAAATTTAGAAAGATTAGAAAAGTTAAGAAAATCTAATCCGGAATTATATGAGGCAGTTAAAGAACAAATAGACAAATTGGAGTCTATGCAAGATGATGTAGAAGACGCAAATGACAACATCAGAGATGCTAAAGACGCATTAGAAGAATTAGAAGATATTGGTAGAGATACCTATATAGAATTTTTGGATAGAGTATATGAAGCGGTTATTTTCCGTGAACAAGAAAAAATAGATGCTTTATCTCAAATAAACGATTCTATTAATGATTCTAACCAAGATTTAATGAATACTATTCAGGATAATTTATCATTAGCCCGCCAAGAACGTGATAACCAAGAAACTGAAACGAGTATTGAGGAGCAAGAAAGAAGATTGGCTTATTTAAGAAGAGATACTTCAAATGCTAATGCTCTTGAAATAAAACAATTAGAAGAAGAAATTGCTACTCAGAAACAAGATTATACTGATACATTAATTGACCAAAAAATTTCTGAATTACAAGCTCAAAATGATTACGCGGCCGAGCAGCGGCAACAACAAATTGATTTGTTACAAGCTCAGTTAGATGCTGATGAAGCTAATGGTTATTTTTGGGACGAAGTATATAATTTAGTCCAAGAAGGAACTGATGAAATTACTGGATTAGTACATGGTTCTGAATTAGAAGCATTATTAAAATCTGCTGAAGGTTGGGAAGGATTATCTCAAGTCGCTCAAATGAAATGGTTCGAAGAAGCAGAGCAGGCCATTAAAGAAATGTTGGTATGGGTTACTAAAAATCAAAATACCGCTTATGGTGAAACTACTCTTAAATCAGAATTTAAGACAGGTGGAGTTCATGAAGGTGATAAGATTACTGTTCAAGGTCCAAATGGTTCGTATAGTGGTACTGTTACAGAAGGCGGCAATTTAATTAATCATGGTAAACCTAACGATAATGTATATTTTCTTTCTAGCGGTGATGATTTAGTTAAAGATGAGAATGGAAAATGGTCTGGTACAGAAGATTTAAATCAAAGACGTCGTTTTACTCCGAATACTACTTGGAATTTAAGGGCAAAGAAAAATAATAAGAATGAATTAGTTACTTTAAAGGCTCGCGCTAATGATAATGGTATTTTACAAGTAAATAATACTGAATATCATCCTGTATATATGGATAAGAATACTGGATTCTATTATACCGCAGCCGCGAAGAAAATGATAGAGAATAATCCTAAGAAGTTCCCTAATATTAAATTTAAAACTGGTGGATTAGCAGATTTTACTGGCCCGGCTTGGTTAGACGGTACTAAATCAAAACCAGAATTGGTATTAAATCAAAAAGATACGCAAAACTTTATAGCTTTAAAAAATATTTTAGGAGAATTATTAAACGGAAAATATAATTTTAAAGATACTAATACTGGTGGAGATAATTATTATGAGATAAATATAGAGGTAGAAAAATTAGAAAGTGATTATGATGTTGATAAAGTGGCGGATAAAGTAAAACGTATTATTACATCTGATGCAAGATATAGAAATGTAAATGCAATAAATCGTTTAAGATAATATATTTAATAATAATAAAAACCACTTATTAATAGAATAATTAAAGGAGAATGAAATGAGTGATTTTACACTAGGAAGTGTTTATACTTTTGAAAACACTGCTGATTTAAAAGGAGATTTTATAGGTTTTACTTTTAATGGAGTTCATTCTTCGGAATTAGGAATAGTAAGAGTAAGTGAAGGGGATAGGTATGAAGAGGCCCTTACCCCTTCTTTTACCTCTAAAACTGTTGCGGTTCCAGGAGGAGACGGAACTTATTATTTTGGATCTTATTATACTCAAAGAAATATAAATTTGTCTATTGCTTTTGATTCATTAACTCAAGATCGTATAAATAAACTTACGAGACTTTTTGGTACAAAAAGAATAGTTCCATTAATTTATGATGAAACTCCGTATAAAGTTTATAATGTTAAAGTTAGTGGCGAACCTAGATTAAGCTATATTTGTTTTGATGAAAATGGTGAAAGAATTTATAAAGGAGAAGGAACTATTTCATTAATTTGTTATTCTCCTTATCCTAGAACCCGTTTTAAATATAGAGAAGATTATACACCAGAAAATATTCCCGAATGGAATGCTTCTGAAAATGATGGTATATTTATGAATTTAGATGAGTGGATAGATGCTAGTGGGATTATATATAAAGGAGAATATGATTCTTATAATGTAAATACTGGTAATATTTCATTATATAATGGCGGCCAATTAGATACAGATTTCAATTTATATATTCCATTTGCAAAAGGTTCGACTACGATTCCTAAAATTAATATATCACTATTAAATAATAATGAAGCACAACTTTTTTTAAATGAAATAACTCAACAGAGTACATCAGATAAAAAAATTAAAATTAACACTAAAAACAATTTAATTGAAGGAATAGATGAATCTAATAATTTAACTGGTTCTATATATAATCAATATATAGAAAAAGGAAATTTCTTTAAAATTCCTATTGGAGAATCAGAATTACATATTTCTCAAGGAATTGCGGAAGCAGAAATAGAATACAATTTTTTGTATTATTAAGGAGTAAAAAATGGAGAATGTATTAAAAAAACCTTACGAAATTTCAATATGGCAAGATTACACTCCAACAGATAATAAACAATATTATCAAGAAAAGAAGTTAATGATTATCGGCTCAAATCAAATGACTTCTCATATGCGGGTGAATAATCCGAGACTTGTGGAAAATGTAAATGGTACTCATACGTTAACCTTTACATTGTATAGTAGATATTGGGACGAAGAAGTTGGTGATTTTGTCGATAATTCTTTTTTACTTTATATGGTAAATGAAAGGAAAGTTAAGCTTAAATATGATGATAAATGGTATGATTTTATAATTAAAGATATAGAAGAAAATTCAGAAGAACGAAGTTTTGATTATACTTTAACCGATAGTTTTGTAAATGAATTATCAAAGAATGGTTTTTCGATCGAATTAGATACAGAACTTGAAAATAACCAAGGCACAATTAAAGAATTATCAGAGACTATTTTAGATGGAACTGATTGGAAAATCGGTCATGTTGATACTTTAATACAGAGAAATACCGAAGCATTATACGCAGTTGCTTTACCTGAAGGTATCACTATTATAGGAACTGATATGTCTACTTTATTAGACGAAAATCCTACCACAATAGAAATAACTTCTAAACCTGACATAACTGGAACGGAAGTAAAACCAATAGTATATGTATTTTATTCTTGCGCGATTGATAATACTATTCCAATGCAATTCTTATACAGAGAAGATGGACAATATACTATTGATGAAGATGGTATAATAAATAATTCCCCTAATTATTTATTAACTAGTGGTACTATTTCAGTAGATATAAATAATGGTGCGATTGATGATTATAGAGGAGATAGAATAGTACAAAAAGAAATAACAAAATATGATACATTAACAGATCATTTTGTTACTTTATATGAAGATTCTAGTCAAAATGAACTTTATATGTATTATAAAAATGAATATATATCTCCTACTATAGTAACTAATTTTGTAGCAAACAGTATTAATTTTACAAGTAGTGATGGTTGGGGCGCGCCAAGTCCATTATTATTAGAAAATGTAATTTATCCTTTCATGTATGACTTTGAAAGTTATGAAAACACAACTTTTGTACCATATATGAGGATAAAGTATAATGAAGTTAAACCAGTATATAATTCTGGTATAATTAGTAATGCTACTTATTTTGATAAAGGTATTACTGCGGGCGAAAAGTTTGTTTTAAGATTAAAATATGGTATAACTACAGAAGAAAAAGGAAAACCTACGAAAGATAGTGTACATAGACTTAGAGCTAAAATAGCTAATTATACTTTAGATACAGAAGGAAACTATAATTTTGACGGAGATGATGAAATATTATCTTTCATAGGAGCTTCTCCGGTGGAAGAAACTGAAGAAGATGAGTATTCTGGCTTAAATTATGTATACTATATTGCAGAAGCAACTAAATCTGTATCATATGCTGATTTAAAAAGTAATCGAAATCCTATAGGATTATTTTTTACATTATCAACTCCAGATTCTTCTAACTATTACTTTATTCAAGAAGCTCAATTATTCTTATATAAATTAGATTCAGAAGATAATATGGTTTTTCCAGGAGAGACTCCTAATTCATGTGTAAAGAAAAAATATTATTACTATTATCCTTCATTAAATCAAGATGTATTAGAAGAATCTTCTATAGTTTATGCTTATGTAGGTAATGAAAAGTCACCAGATTATACTGTTAAATATGATAAAACTTTTGAGAAAATCAGAAGTATTACCGCAAAAGAATCGAATAGATTTAATTTAATACAAACTCTTTGTGAAACTTTTGAATGCTGGCCTAGATTTAATATTGAACATGAAGATAATGGAGCGATAAAAATAGGTGAAAATGGACCTATTAAAACTGTTGATTTTTATGAATATATTGGAAAAGATAACTATAGCGGATTTAAATATGGAATAAATTTAAAATCTATTAGAAGAAGTTTAGATTCTGAACAAATAGTATCCAAAATAATAGTTAAACCAAATTCGAACGAATATGGAATCGATGGATATTGCGATATCGCGCGAGCAACAGAAAATCCTATTAAAGAGAACTTTTTATTAAATTTTAGATACTATATTCAACAAGGATTGCTTGACGGTAACGAGGTAAATAATGACCTTTATCTATATACTGAAAATGGTAAGTATATAGGATACTATATTCAATTAAATAAATTAAATAAAACTTATGATGAATATATAACAGAATACTCATTAATTTCAACCGAATTGGATAATTTAAATGCTTCATATACTGCTTTTAAAACAGCTTATGATTCTGCGGTGGAAGAAATAAATCAAGCTAAAAGTACAATACAAAATTTCTGCGGCGTATCATATGAAACTTTAATATCTAATCAAGATGCGTATTCTCGATATATGGATAATGAAGAAATTCAAAATCTTATTATTCGAATTCAATCTTTAACAGCACAAGCAAATCAATTTCAGGCATATTATACTCAGAAAGAAGTTCAGATACAACAACAAGAAACTAGACAAGAAGAAATTAAAAAATTATGGGAAGAGATTTTAAAACAAAAAGATGAATTAAACTATAAGTTTTATCAAAAATATTCAAAATATATACAGGAAGGTTCTTGGATTTCTGAAGATTATATGGACGATAATTTATATTATCTTGACGCTGAAAGTGTACTTTATACTTCTGCTTTTCCTGAAATATCTTATACTATTGATGTTATTGAATTAAGCCAATTAGAGGGTTACGAAAATTATAATTTTTCGGTTGGAGATAAAACTTATATTGAAGATGTTGAATTTTTTGGATATCAATCTATAGATGGTGTTAAAACTCCGTATAAGGAAGAAATTATAGTTTCTGAGGTTACTTATGATTTAGATTCGCCAGATAATAATCAAATTAAAGTTCAGAATTATAAAACTCAGTTTGAAGATTTATTTCAAAGAATAACAGCAACTACTCAATCTCTTCAATATCATACTGGAGAATATAATAAAACTGCGGGCAATTTTAATCCTGATGGTTCTATTATTGAATCTTCATTAGAAAATAGTATGATTAATAATAGTTTAATTTTATCTAATGCTACGGATCAATCAGTAGTATGGGATGAAACTGGTATAACTATTACTAATCTTGCTAAACCTAATGAAATTGTTAGATTAGTAAGCGGCGGCATATTAATTACTGCTAATGGTGGAGAAACTTGGAGTGCTGGTATTACTGGAAATGGTATTAATACGGCTTATTTAACTGCTGGTCAAATAGATGCTTCAAGAATTAATATTATTTCTGGTGGATATCCTAGTTTTAGATGGGATAGTAGTGGTATCTCTGCTTATAAATTTAATGTAGATGAAGCAACGCAAAATCCAGTATATTTTAATTTTAATAACTTTGTTCGTTTAGACCAATTTGGTATATATGGTATAAATCATGATTCTGATTTTAAGGCAGAATCGGTTGAACAGATAAAAGAGTTTGCTCAATTTGGCTTAACTTGGGATGGATTTTTCTTAAAAAGTGACCACACTGGTGGAGATGAATCGAGTGACGGCCGCATTGAAATATCTACTGAAAATGATTTTCAAGTTATAGATGGAAATGAAATAGAAAGAATTAAAATTGGATTATTAAATACTACTCAAGATGAAGCAGGTAATTATACCAGTCATTTTGGTATTAGAATTTCTGACGTAGATGGCGCGCCAGTTATGGCTACCAATGATGAAGGTATGCTATGGCTTACTAAAAAGATAGTAATTGGTCCAGACGAAGCATTAGAATCTCAAAATGAGTTTTATGAATATCGTACTCAATTAGGTATAATTGATACCTGGAAAGCAGATGAAACAAGTGGACCTTTGTATGGAAAGACAGAAGGACCTTATTCTTTAGTATTTGAAGTAAGAAATGAAATTATAGACGGTTCAGGCGGAGAACAAAAAATAGCTATTTACGATAATGGCAGATTTGAAGCACAAGATGCTTTTATAAAAGGACGGATTGAAGCAGATAGTGGTAAAATTGGTAACTTAGATATAGCAAGTCTTACTGATAATTTATCTGGATTAACTATTGAATCTAATACTGGTATAACTATCAAAGAAACTACTGAAGGTGCGCTTGCTCCTTCGGAAATGTCTTTTACTCCTAAAATTACTGGTTTAGATACAGAAGATGCTATATATATTACATGGTTTTATAGCACGACTGGCGAAGAAGATAGCTACGTTCAATTAGCTGTAACTTTATTAGGAGAAGATTATAATGATGAAGGAGAACCAATACAAGGAAATGGTGTTTTAACTATTAGCTCTTCGGAATTATATACTAAATTTAATCCTAATGGAATTTTATATTTAAAAGCGGCAGTTTCTGAGCAACAACAAAATTACGAAGATATAGAAGTATTAACTTTATTAAAAGATGCTAATGTTGAAGGATTAGATTTAGATACTTATAATATTCAATTTGAATATCCAGAAATTTTAAAATATTCTACTTTAGATGATAACAATAATGAAGGGATATATTTTTCTCCAGAGAATATAGATATAAGAAGTTATAAAGGAGCAGAGGAAAGTGGTATATTAGATAATTCTGCTATTGATTATGATTTATATATTTATACACAATACTTAAATTTTTATAATGATTCTTCTGATCATTGGATAAAATTAAATGGTCAAATTAAAGAAATTATTTATAATCCTGATACAGAACAATATGTAGAAACTGGAGAATTAATAGACTCTCCTTTTAACAATTATATTACTTTTACTACTACCACTTTATTTACTATAAATATTAGTGATTTTTATGAAGATTCTCAAAATATAGAAAATATTAATAGTTATTTTTATGTTACGATAGGAGATATTATTGCTAAAGAAAATACTTCTATTAAAGTTAAATTAATACGAAAAAATCCTTCAGAAGTTTTATCTATAAATTCTTGTAATTTATCATTTGGAACTTCCGCGGATATGGCATCTTTTGCTTTAACTGCTACTAATATTCAAATGGCAGTAAGAGAAGCGGGTTTAATATTTGATGCAGAAGGATTACATGTAATTAATAGTGGATTTGAAATTATTAATAGACTTGAAGAATTTGATGATGAGGGTAATTCTTTTGTAAGTGAAAATACTATTTTTTCTGTTGATAATGGTCAATTATATTTAGAAGGAAACGGCACTTTTACTGGTTCAATAACTGCTACCGATGGTACTTTTACCGGTACTATAAATGCCACCGACGGTACATTACAAAATTTAGATATAACTGGTTTAACAAATATTGGAGATAATATTACCATAAACGGAATTTCAACAGAAGAAAATCCAAATGTTGGTATATATAGTAATAACTATTCTAATGAAAATAATACTGGTTTCTTTATAAGTAATGATGGCTCTATTACAGCAAATCAATTAATATTAGGCGCGGGGGCTAATATTCAAAAATATATTAGATTAGGCAATGCTTGGATAATTAATCCAACTTGGTTAAATACTCAATTAGGATTAGAAAATCCAGATTCAATAATTACTAATAATAATTTAACTTCTGATAGTTTTATCGTAGTTAAAGAGCCAATAACAATAGATGAAGGCACTTCTAGTATACCACAGGATTTGATTAATATTAAACAAAATGGTATAATAACAATAGGAAAAACTAATGGAATTAAAATAGATGGTATTAATGAATCTATTAGTAGTTTTAATTATTTAACTGATACTAAAGGTTGGAGTATTACTCCTACAGAAGCTGAATTTAACAATATAACTGCGCGCGGCTCACTTAAAGCTGTAACTTTTGAATATGAGCCAAATAGAGTTCAATCTGTTGGAAGTATATTATTAGTAAAACCAAGTTCAGCAATTAATAGTATAGAATTAGGTGAAATAGATGAAAGCAATAATTTAACTACATTAAATATTACAACCGAAACTAATATAACTATTAATGATAGTGATTTTATTAAAATAGGTCATGAAAAATTTGGTGAACAATTATTCAGAGGACAAAATACTGATATACCTAATAGTATTCAAATCATTATTGATAGTAATTTAATTAGTGGCTTTGATATAACAGAATTAATTGGTATTCCTGTAGTTAATATGGGAGGAAGTAATAGTGCCTCTATTGTAATTAATGGTTCAGATGCTAATTTAGCTTATCCTAAATATTCGCTTTCTATTTTTGAAAATAATATAGCTCAAGACAGTTCTGGAAAATATATTTCTTCTCCAGAAACTAAATTAGTGCTTGGTCAAATGCCTTCTGAAATATTATCCAAAACTTTTGATATTTTTAACACTACTAGTTATGGATTATATGCAGAAAATGTATTTTTAAAAGGTGCTTTGATTAGTGAAGGTACTAACGAAAATGGAGATATGTTATATTCTGGATTGAATACTAATTCAACTGCGGAATTTACCGAAGAAGATAAAGAATTTTATGAAGAAACTGGAAAGATAATATTATGGGCAGGAGCATTACAAGATAGTCAAGGTAAAATAGATATACCAAACGCAAGATTTAAGGTTGATAATTTTGGTAATTTATATGCTAATAGCGGCTATTTCGTTGGAACCATTATTACTGATGCAACTATAACAGCTTCAAAAATCAGAACAGCCGAAATAGAAGGATATACTTATAGAGACGAAAATGGAGAAATCGTAGATGAGGCGGCCGCACTTTTAATTAAAAACGCTAGTATTGAAAGTGATGCTGGAACTGTTATGTCCTTAACTACTAATGGAATGCAGTTAAATAATGATTTAAACGTTGGAGATAATTTTACTATTAGAAAAGATTCAAGTTTAGTTGTTCCTATTACTTTATTTAGTCAATTAAGAGAAAATGAAGATATAACAGTAATTACTCCAAATAGAATAGGATTTACTCATATTGATACTTTACCAGACACTGCATCTGATTATACTAATATTATATATACAAGTCATATTACTAATAATATAGATGGTTTAAGTATTTTTGAAAATAATAGTCCTATTGCTTCGCTTAAATCTGATTTTATCAAATTAAAACAGAATACTCAAATTACCGGACAAATATTGAGTTTTGCAGATTCACAAGGAGATAAAATTAAATTTCAAACAGTAT
>ERZ1643246.4172-NODE-4172-length-11661-cov-17.899449_pt1 | contig 11661 bp, 19 predicted proteins | sample MGYA00579265_ERZ1643246 | MGnify/ENA primary metagenome ERZ1643246 (study PRJEB29033, sample SAMEA4952261) | chicken gut metagenome | biome: Broiler Chicken; feature: Gastrointestinal Tract; material: Caecum | place: Ireland | collected 2018 | study: Broiler...
CGGACATGAACGGACATTTCAAAAATTTTCTAAAAATCTGTCGTGCCTTTTCCTACAGTTGTCCTCGGTGTACTTAATGCGGCGTTTGGGGAACCTGGCATTCATGTTGTTCGCCACCTGTCTCCATGTCAGATCATCCAGATAATACAGCCGGAACATCTGCCGCAAATCGCTCTTTGGAATAGCTGCTATGTAATCATCCACAGCACTGACAGCTACCTGCAGTTCATCCTCCAGGATCCCCAGTTTTATGATTCTCTTTTTCAACATGACCTCTACCGCCTCATATTCCGGTACAGGGAAACCGGTGATCTTAATCGGCCCGATGGTCCCATCCTTCCGGGTGCCTCTCACCGTATCGGAAACAACACCCTCTTCCCGCATTCGTTCCAGTCGGCGCTGATCGCGGTCAATCCGATCCCGGAGATCCTTGATTTCCTCTCTCATCTCGCAATACTGTACCAGAATATCCTTCGATGTTTCCACCGGCATCACCTCCTATAATCTCCCGGTACCGCCGCCCGATCCGCAGCGCCAGCGCTTATATCGCGCTCCGATTTTTAACATACTCCGCTCCATTTCTCACAGCACTACCTTCTTAGGCTTCGGTCTGCAGTCTTTGCATTTTGTATATTCTCCTACGCTCCAACCGTTCTTTCTCAGCATCCGGGTCAGCTCACCTTTCCCGTAAATCCGTTTATAATACAACATTTTCCCGCATACATCACATTTTGCTCCGCTTATGATTGGCATGTACAACATCCTTTCTGCCCCGCCGCCCACGGGACTGGTCCTACTAACGGTTACTATACGCAAAATATAGGTCTTAAATTTTTGATTATCAGCTACACGGGCGGCTATTTATCATTTTTTGGCATGTACCACCAGGATTTCTGATTTTTCCCGTATCCAGTAACATCGATTTCGACTCCCAGGTCCTTTCTGGCCTGCATGACCTTTGCCCTTGATATTCCAGCTTTATCCGCTGCATCAAGGAGATCATAGCTGTTCACTCGCCCATCCCTCAAAATATCTCTTAAAAATTCTTGCGCCCGGTCATACTCGGTCTTCTGCATTTTTTCTGTGGATTCCTTAATCTTTTCCAACTGTATGGTGTTGGCGTTCAATTTCCGGTACATTTTCTCCTGGTTTTCCTCAAGGTTCTCCAGCTTACCAAGAATCCTTTTATCAGATGCCAGCACCTCTGTAACCTGGCTTATAACATTTTTCATGTCCCGCTGGAGCTCCACAATCTCATGCATCAGATTTTGGAGTATAGCAGGGATCGAATCGTTCTGGTTCTGGGCTTCCTGCATCACAAAAGACCCAATGGGGCATCCCAAGAGCAGACAGACCAGTTTTTCATCCTTGATATCAAGGGATTTATATTTTTCATCGCTCAAAAAGACCGAAAGATAAGATTTGTTATATCCCAATTCCAGCGATAGGGCTTCTTTGCTGTAACCCTTTTCATCTATTGCGTCTCTCAGTTTTCGTTTATCAACCAGGACCCGTGTTTCTTCCTGTTTCTTCATTTTTTTCTCCTAACTGCCGTTCCATCAGCTGCTTTTCAAGCTGATCATAGTTGTATTCCCTCTGGTGGAAATTATTAAAGCTGTTCTTCTTTTGCGGTTTCCCGGAGGAAGATCTTTTCCTTCCAGGGCTCTTCACCGGATACAGCCCTTTCCATCCGCTGGCGAAAGCTTTCTTGGCAATCGCTATCCTCTCCTGATCATCAGCTCCCATGGACGATAATTCCTCCCTCAGAGCTTTGATCTGCTCCGGTGAGACCTCTCCATAGTTCGCAACCCTGCCCGATAGATACAGCTGGAACGCTGCTTCCAGGTCAGAATTCCGGAAGGTATCTGCCGGCTGCGCCGGTATATACATACTTTTATTTACTTTACTTTTCTTTATGTCGTTTTTCCCGGAATCGGATGTGGTTTTTCCGGAAATCAAGCTATTTTTCCCGGAAAAACCTCCAAAAAGGGTACACTGAATAAAAGGTTCTGTATCTTCTTTTTTCAGAAGCCAGAACCTTCCGACTTCAATAGGGGTTTTCCTTGCCCGTTCCTTTACGGCAAGCTGAAACCGCTTCTGTATTCCGGCAGAGGTCAAGACCTTGTCCGACTGAAAAAGTGTGTTATCAAACAGTGACCGTGACAGTAAGAAGTTCAAGACCTGCTTCACCTTGGCCTGATCCATTTTCAGGTCTTCAGAGATGATGTACTCAAAATCATCATCTAATTTAATAAAATACCCTTGCTTATAAATCTCACACAGGAGATATATATATAACACAATCCCGTCAGGCCCATACCGGGCCTTCAGGATCTTGATCTTATGGTCTTCCAGGAAATCCACATCCAGAGGGAAATACGACAGGCCGTTCTTTTTTGGCCTGGCCAATCTGACCACCTTCTCTCTACGACAGATTTCCAGCCGCCTGGTACAGCTTCATCCAGTCTTCCAAACGCATAGTTACCTTCCAGGGACATCCGTTCCGGCGGTGGAATACTGCCGGAAATTCGCCGGTTCTGGCATCCTCCGCAGCCTGTACCATGGCATCATCAATATTCAGGCGCTCTACCCGTTTGCATTCGATATGGATTCCCGGCAGCCCTACTACATCAGCATCTCCGTTTGCTCCGCAATACTGCTGTCCTCTCCGGCAGTCATAGCCGTATTCTTTCAGCTTCCCGGCCAGTTCCCGCTCTCCTGCCGCCCCTTTCCGCCTGCTGTTCATGCCGCCTTCCTTTCCGGCCCGCAGCCATAAGCCACGGGCCACACAAAAATGTTACGCAATGATCGTGATCCGGTCACGGACCGGACAGCCTTCCAGCTTCTCCTCAAGGTATTCCCTGATCCGCTTCATAGCCTGGTTCTTCCAAAGTCCTCCCTCTGCTTCCACCAGTTTAAAAAGCGGTCTTCCATCATTGTCTTTGATCCGGAAAACAAACTGGCTCTCCGGCTGCTCTACTTCCAGAAAGGTGCGGTAAGGAAAGAGGGTTACAGGGTTCGGGACCACCACATCTGTTTTGGAGGCAATCCCCTGCTTGATAGTAGTCTTCTGGCTGACTCCATCATCTCCATAATTCGCAGTGGTCTTTGCCTCTACATTCCCGGCTACTTTGAGGATTACGGAAAGATCTCCCTGCATTTCAAAATCCGCCTGCATCTCGATCAGGAAGCGTTCCTGGTCATACCACTCGTCATACCGGTAATTCGGCACGCTCGCCGTAACGCAGAACAGTTCTTCCCTTCTGCGCTCCTGATCCAGGCCGGAGTAAAGCTTTACTTTTGTCGGGCCTATAACATGCAGGATCATACTCTCTTTCATCTCGTCACTTTTGTTCCATATGTAATCCAGCAGAGCCGTCAGGGTGGATGCCTGGATTGGATCCGCCAGAGGTCTTGTATCATACCGCTTCAGATCCTTGTCGCAGTAGGTCTTCCCGTTAATCGTAACCACCTTCGGGTCCATGCTGGCCTCTTTCAGTCCTGTGATAAACTGCAGCGCTTCTTTAATCATCTCTATTTTCTCCTTGTATTATGCTTGTCTGGCTCTTCTCAGATCGACCACATTATTCTTGGGCGTCTCATAGATCTCTCCGGTAGAAGGATCTACTGTCTGGACCATCTGAGGATCCTCCTCTTCCCGTTCCTCTATTTCGGCCATGGACAGCTGGCCCGGGATCTGGTTTCCAATCTCTACCGCTTCCACCTCTCCTGTCTTCAGGTTCTTTCCCATGCTGATGGCGGTGGCGGCACCCAGGGCCGGGGCAAGCTGTGTTTTCGTCTGCACGCCGACGGCCACAAAGTTCCGGTTCTCGTTAGGCTTCATGGCGATTACCACTGTGATCTTCCGGACAGCCGTGGCATCTGTATTCGGGTCCTGGATATTCTTGGTTACTTCCTCCATCGCCCGGTTGATCTGAGCGGTAAACGCACCGCCGGCGAACTCCTCCATATTGATATGTTTCATTTCTACTCCTTTCCGCCGCCGGTACCTGCCGGACCGGCGGCTGGTTTATTTTTATCCGTGATATACACGGCAGGTCACTGCCCAAAAAACATGTCTTCCATGCTCATCTGCGGGTCATCCCGCGGAACCGGCTGCGGAATTGACTGTTCCGGCTCAGATTCCGGTACTTCCTTCGCTTCCTGCTCAGACACCACATCGGCATCGTCTCCATTTTCTACATACTCTGCTGTTCCGTCCTCTTGGATCACGGCCATATCCTTATCAAGGGCGGTCTGAAGGTCAATGCTCATGATTCCCCACTTACTGATCAGCTGCCGGAGCATGGTCTTCATGGCCATGCCGTCGAAGTCTTTAAACCAGAAGGAAGAGTATTTCCACAGCTCTTTCTCCGGGATCTTGCCCTGTTCCAGAAGTTCCAGAGATTTGCCTCCCCCGTTCTTGTAAAACGCATACGAATATTTCTCCGCGTGGGCCAGCATTTTTCGTTTTGACCAGTACAAGGTTTTCCGAAAGCCGTTCGCGTACTCAAACATGGCATAATACCCGGCGGTCGGCGTCTCTTCCCGGACAATATCATCCTCGATTAGATTGACTTCGATCTCCTCATCCAGGGGATCATACCGGACCAGTTCGCCTTCTTTGATGCAAACGACGTTCAGTTTTTTGTAATATCCGGATCGTTCTGCCAGCTGGACATAACCCTTGTATCCCAGCTGAAACTGTGCTTCCTTCACGCCCTTCTTCTTATTGTCGAAGGGCACCATATAAAACTGCCCCAGCTGCGGGGAGGGAGAAAGATTCAGCGCTTCTCCCAAAAGCGCCGCGGACAGAATACTGGGATTCGTACACTCCTGCAGGGCCGGCGTTGTCTGCACCGCCGATACAATACTGGAAATAAACCTCGTCCCGTTCTTTCCACCCACCACGCTGTTGATCTGCCGCTTCACCGCATCCTGTGTCAGGTATGCGGTGAGCCCCATCTTCTGATTCTTTTTAGCCAAGCTGTTCTGTACTGCCATTTTTCTATTCCACCTTTCCGAATTTTAATCCGTTGTCAATCAGGTACTGCCTGAGACGCATCAGCTGCTCTCTGGTTCCCCATACCCGGAAATCCAGAAAAAGCACAGGTTCAGGTTGCTCCTCTTCAGGGGCTTCCTGCTTCTCCGGCTCTGAAGGTTCCGCTGGAGCATCGGGAACATTCTTGGCTTGTAAGGCCTGCGCCGCTTTCCGCGCCTCTTCTTCTCTGGCCTGCGCCAGCCGCCGTTCCTCCATCACCTTTTCCATTTCCTCCAGGCGTTTCCCTTCCCGGATGGCGTCCGACAGGCTGAAGGATTTCATGTATTCCAGAACTGCCTTATCACGGAACCGTTCCGGGAGTTCCTCTAAGGCTTTCAGTTCTTCCCGGATCCGCCCGAAAAAGTCCATATAGGCCTGCTCCAGTTTGTTCTCCTTAAAAGCCCGCTTGTAATACTCCTCCCGGATGGTCCTCTCAAAGGGGAGCAGCTCCCTCAGATCCCCAATGTGACGGTCATAATACTTGCGGCAGAGTTCCGTCTTCTCCTCCCGGTACTTCTGCTCGATTTCATCCAGCCCCTGGTCAATGATCTGGATGGTATCCCTCATGGGCTGCAGCACTTCCTTTACCTGGGCGTTAAATTTCTCATATGGCTCATTATAAAAAGCCTTGACTCTTTTCCGTTCATCCTCCATCGCGGATACAAACTTGTTGATCTGCGCCCGGTCTGCTTTCATAGCGGATTTATCCGCGTCTGTATAGGCAATACTCTGATACTCCTGCGCTTTCTGCAGAGTATACGCTTTTGCCTCTTCATGGTTCCACTGGATCTCCGGGAGAGTCCCCGGTTCCATTGGGGTTATGATCTTCAATTCTAATGTTTCCATCTGTTCCTCCTTTTCTTCTACAGTTCCGGCAGGATGAGGGGAGGCTTCCTCCCGCTCTCTACGTACTGCCAGAACTTGATTTCCTCTGTCAGAAGCATGTCCAGGTCTTCTTCGACCTCTGACCGCTCGATAAAGTAATGCCGGATGCTTGTCCGCTTATCAGTTCCCCAGTCGCTGATCAGATGCGCGCGCAGGACCACAAACTGATATCCCGTCACCAAGAGGTAATGCAGCACCTGTATGTAATAGTTATCCGGGATCCGGTCTTTCCACTTCTCCCGCTGCATGGACTGCAGGATGTTGGTGGTTTTTATTTCCAGGATTCCCCGGCGTCCGTCCGGATCGGTCAGTTCCCCATCCAGAGAAGCCTGCAGAAATGGGTATCGGATGCTCCGAAGGATCCGGTTTTCGTGGTATTCCACCTGGTAATCCGGATAGTCCAAGGAAAACAGGGCCCGGATATGCGGCTCTGCCTCGGTCCCATATCGTACATATGGTTTATCGGATATATCCTCCGGGATCCGCCGGCCAGTCTTTTCCTCAAAAAGATCAATGTTGCTCTTATAGGGGTTCATCCCGATGATCGCAGAGGCATCTGACCCACCGATCCCGTAAGTCCGGGCCTTCAGCCAGGCTGCATGATCCTTGTTTTCGATGATCTGATAAGAAAGATCAATCTGCTCCATCTATCTCCTCCAAAAATATTGTTTTCAGGACTTTATCCATTATCTTATCCAGTCTGCTTAAAATCCGTTCCTGACGATCGTATAACTGAATGTGATCGTCTACCTCTCTTTCAGAGAAGCGGGATTCTCCGGTGAGGTGCCCGATTGCAAGGTGGGTCGTAAGTGCCATTTTTTCAACAAAATCCGGATTTATGTTTTCTCCTTCCGTTGCTTTTTCCAACGCAATCCCCATGGTTATGAGCAGTTCTTTTTCCGTGGTTTCGATCTTCCGATTCTCCATCTTGATTTTCCTCCCATTCCGTCTTATACTAAGGCTGTGTTAAATTATTTTTGTTCATTGGCCTCTCGGGTTGCCGCCTGAGGGGTCATCTTTCCCCCTGCAGTACCAACGTGATCACCAGCAGCGCCAGCGCCGGAACTGTAAACCACGGGTTCTGCTCAATCCCCATGGCCAGAATAAAACCGGCGATTCCGGTCAATGCTGATACGATCTTCCGGATCGGCAGCGATCTACCGCACCTGGCCACGTTTCTGGCATTAGCTGCCCGGACAGCAGCCGCGATTGTATGTACATCCTGCATGTTAATCACCTCCCTCTGCTTGTCCATCGGTGACCGCCTAAGCGGTCTGTTCTTCTGTCACTTCCTGAAATGTTACTTCCTTCCCCTGTTCCGCACACTGCTCTTTGTAAAGATCCATGAGCAGCTGTCCCAGTTTTTCAGGATCTGGATATTCCTGCATATGCTCACCTCCCTGTTATATGGTTATGAGACACTGGTTGTACTTGTTGACTTTTGCTGTACTCCATTGTAAATTTCGGTTTTTATTCGATTAAAAATTTCCTTAATCTCCTGATTTTCTTGTTCGTGATCAGATAAATGTTTTTTCCATGCGTTCTGCTGGCCTTGAACCTTTTTTTCAAGGTCAGCTATTTTCTTCTCCAGCGATTCCAATCGTTTTCTGGAAACCCACATCTTCACACCACCTCCTTTACTGACTCTGTCACAGATCCGTTATTTTTCACTTAAAGTGGACTTTTCAGACAATAAAAAACCATCTACGGGAATGCCATAGATATTAGACAGCATATTCAATGTTGCCGCATTTGGTTTAATATGCCCCTTTTCCCAATTTATGACCGTCCTTTCAGATACCTGCAACTTTCTGGCTACCTCTTTTTGAGTAAAACCAGCGTTTATTCGAGCCGCAGATAGCTTTATTTGAAAAGCTTTCAATTTCTTTCCTCCTTTCGTCCTTCTATCGGTATTATATATCCACTTTAAGTGGATGTCAACACTTAAAGTGAAATTTTTTCATTTTTCTTATTGAAATTATTTCACTTTTGGGGTATCATTACCATTATAAGGAGGTATAAAATTGTGTCAGAGGAGGAATTCAATAAAGTATTTTCTAAACGGTTAAATTATTATCTCAATGAATATAATATGACTCAAGTTGAATTAGCAAAACGGCTTGGCGTGGGGACGACATCCGTTTCTAACTGGTGCCGTGGTTTAAAATCCCCCCGCATGGACAAGGTAGATGCTATGTGTAAAATATTTAACTGTCGCAGATCTGATCTCATGGAGGATGCCCCTGAATCCACCGGCTACTATCTAAATGAAGAAACTGCTCAGGTCGCACAGGAAATATTTGAGAATAAAGAGCTAAGAGCGCTATTTGATGCTACCCGAAATGCTGATCCGGAAGATTTGCGCGCACTGCATAGTATGGCTCTGGCGTTAAAGAGGAAGGAGCGTGGTGGAGAGGATGACACCGGATGTTAATGTAAGCCTGGTTGATTTCCATTCAACAGCCGGAAATGAAATGGTTATTCCAAACGAGGATGGAAGCTACACGGTTCTGATCAATTCTCGGTCTGCCTCAAATAAACAGTTGGAAGCCTACCAACATGCGTTAGAGCATATTAAGAAAAATGACTTCCAAAAATCCGATGTACAGCAGATTGAAGCAATCGCTCATGCTGCGTCAGAGCCCGTCCATCAAGATGTGAAATTGCCCACCATTCGGCGTAGGCGCCGGAAACGTCGGAGCCGCTGGGCACAGGCTGAACGTCAACGGAAAGAAAAAGAAGCCCTTGGCATTACACCTTGGGCGGAATATGAAGCACACTGGTTGGATCCGGAATATAAGTTTTGATTAACTCGGTGTTGTAGCTTTATCATGGGGGATTTACAAATGAAAAAGAAAATTATTTTCACGTTGTTATGTGGAACGCTCTTACTATCTGGGTGCTCATCTTCAGAAAAACCAGTTGAAACATCTTCTGATATTTCCAATTATTCAGAAGATATATCATCAAATTCATTGGCATCGGATGATACCATCCCATTCAGCTGTACTTGTAATGCGCTTATTTCGGCGATGAGTGAGTCACTAATCCAATACAATTTATCCGTACAAAACGTTGCCAATAACGAAGTTGAGGAGTCGGGAGAAGTCATTACGACTGTGTTTATTGGAGATGGAAGTTCAGAGCAGGAAATAGTTAATATTATCTCGGATTATGAAGGATATGTTGAATACATTAATGTTATTAATGATTCAGATCAAGAAATGTTTGAATCTATTGTGATGTCAATTATTAAGTCCATCAATCCATATGGAGATACTGAAGCCATTATAGAACAATTAGAAATCAAAAAAGGAACAAATTCGATTGAAGATTCAAAAATCGTTACAGAAAACGGAATTGTTTTTTCATATATTTCAAATCAATTTGGTGCTGAGCGCAGCAAAGAAAACTCAGATGAATACAATGTAGACAGGAATTTTTATCAAAATATTCCTGAAACTACAAGCACGCCTACTCCAACCGCAACGCCTACTCCACCAGCTGATCCAACGCCAACAGCAGAACCTACGCCGGAAATTCCATTAGAATATCTCAATGCGTTGAGTAAAGCGCGCGATTATCTGGATTTCACGGCGTTCTCATACACGGGCCTTATCGACCAGTTAGAATATGAGGGGTATTCAGCTGAAGCGTGTACATATGCTGCAGACAACTGCGGCGCTGACTGGAACCAACAAGCCCTCAAAAAAGCTCAGGATTATCTGGACTTTTCCTCGTTTTCTTATACCGGTCTTATAGACCAGTTGGAATATGAAGGCTTCACAGCGGATCAGGCCACTTATGCAGTAGACAGCTGCGGAGCTGACTGGAATGAACAGGCTGCCAAAAAAGCACAAAGCTATCTTGATTTTTCAGAGTTTTCCCGCCAGGGTCTGATCGATCAGCTGATTTACGAAGGATTTTCTGCCGAACAGGCTGAATATGGTGTTTCTGCCGTAGGATACTGATAATAAGTCCCGCCCCACCCGGGGCGGGCCACCTTGACAACAGAATATGCTTACCAGGACAACTGGGAGGGCAGCTTCCACTCGTTTCGATGTCTTGCGAAAGGGGTGGTAATTATGAGTACATATGAAGAGCTTATGATTATCCTGGCCATTGCCGGATTGATCGTATCCATCCTGAATATGAAAAATAAAAAGTAGCCGCCCTGTCTCTGGTCAAGATTGGCGACTACTTTTTGTAACTAGATTTTAAATCTTCCCGGAGCGGATGGGTTGCAGCCATCTCTCCAGTTGTCTTGTTAAACATATTATAAATTAAGAGCAGCAATCTGTCAAATGAAAACCGGCCCGGTGCTTCCAACACCAGACCGGCTTCCCTGAACTGCACAGGCCCGAAGGCCGATACAATCCATCCCAAACAAATGTATTGTATCACAAACCTCCGGCACCTGTACAGGTGTATTTTTTATACCCATTTTTCATACAGTAGAACGGAGGATGCATATGGAAAAGAAACTGCGCTGCGCAATCTACATCCGGGTCAGTACGGAGGAGCAGCACTTAAACGGTCTCTCCCTTCCGGCCCAGAAGGCCGCCCTGCTGGAGTATGCCGACCGGTCTGGCTATCAGGTGGCCGGCATCTACGCAGATGAGGGGATTTCCGCCAGAAAGGCCATGAAACACCGGAAGGGGCTGCTGCGGCTTCTGGAGGATGTAAAGCAAAACAAGATTGACATGATCCTGGTGACCAAACTGGATCGTTGGTTCCGGAATATCAAGGACTATAATATCACCGAGGAAATCCTGCAGGCCCACAACTGCCACTGGAAGACCATCTTTGAAAATTACGACTCTTCCACGGCCAACGGCCAGATGGTGATCAACATTATGCTGTCAGTCAACCAGGCCGAGTGCGACCGAACCTCAGAGAGGATCAAGGCCGTTTTCGATTACAAGAGGTCTATCGGTGAGGTGACCAGCGGCATGTGCGCGCCTTACGGATATAAGGTGGTCAACAACCGGATCCAGAAAGACCCTGCTGTGTCCGATATTGTAAATGAAGCCTTCCGATATTACTTCACCTGTTTTTCCAGGAGGCGCACGGTTGCGCACATACGGGATTTGTTCGGGAGCCGGGCGCCGTCTTCGGAAATTATCGACCGGCTGTTCCAGAGTGAGAAATATTCCGGCCGCTGGAAGGGGCAGGAAAATTATTGTGAACCTTACATATCGCCGACTGAATTTGACCGAATCCAGAAGATTACCCAGTCCAAGCTCCGCCCGTCCACAGAGTACACCTATATCTTTTCCTCCCTGATCCGCTGCCCGGTCTGCGGGAGGTGGTTTACCGGTGTCCTGAAAAAGCAGAAATTGAAAAGCGGCGGGGTCAGCATGTACCCCAGATATCTCTGCGCGCTGCGGTATGACCGGCACCCGTCCGCCTGCATTTCAGAGTCCGTGGTGGAAAAGTATATGGTCGACCATATATTTTGCGGAATCCGGGATCTGACCCTGCAGATTTCCATCCGAGAGAAGTCGCGGCAGCAGCGCCCGGCGGTATCCCTGAAGCGCCTGGAGGAAGAACTGCAGCGTTTGAATGTAATGTTTCAGAAGGGAAGAATTACAGAAGAATTTTATGATCAGGAATATACCCGGCTGGAAGAGGCGATCCGCCGGCAGACAGCTGTGCCGTATGCAGAAATAAAAAAAAGACACGCAGAACTCTCAGAGACCTTCTGCGCCGGCTGGCAGGATATCTACTACCGG
>ERZ1643246.4173-NODE-4173-length-11661-cov-5.382044_pt1 | contig 11661 bp, 11 predicted proteins | sample MGYA00579265_ERZ1643246 | MGnify/ENA primary metagenome ERZ1643246 (study PRJEB29033, sample SAMEA4952261) | chicken gut metagenome | biome: Broiler Chicken; feature: Gastrointestinal Tract; material: Caecum | place: Ireland | collected 2018 | study: Broiler...
AAATAACTTGCACTTCCTATTGTAGGCTGACAATCAGTTATTGAGCAAGTATTTACTAATTCAACACTTTCTCCTACTTTAGTATTACCATTCCACGTTTCAATTGTAGCTCCTATTTTTACAGTTTTCGCCGTTTTCATATAGTTATATAAATAATTTATTGTATCAGATGATAGCTTAAATGTTTGTCCACTTGTATAATTAAATGTTTCTAATTCTTTTTCATATGGAATTGAAATTCTTAGTTTATTAGTAAATCCACTATAATATGCAGTATAATTAACACTAAAATATCCTTCTATATCATTCCCATAAAAGCTATTTATTGTACTTATTCTTGGAATTGTTGTTAATGTAAAATTTCCACTTAAAGATGCTGATACTCCATATGTCGTTCCTTGTATTTTAGCGGAAAAAGGAATTGTTTTAGTTCCATCGTTATTATGAGCAACTTCTATTGTTCCTTTTGCTATAGATATATAAGCATTTGGAGAAGATACATTAACATTTACGTTTGAATTGATAATATTTTGTCCGTTTATATTAAAATATTTTAAATGCGTTGCATTTATTGAACCTGAACCACTAGATTGACAATATACATTGTAATCTACATATGATTTATTAGTACTAGGATTTCCGTTTCTATCTGTTAATACTACATATAATTTAAAATAATTTGCATATCCAAATCCACCAACTGCACTACATTGAGCTGTATATGTTGCCCTTTTATCCTCCTATCCAGAAGACACCTGTGCCCTCTTCATAATCTTCTATTCTTGAATATTTGCCAATTGTTAAATACTTTTCAACAGTCATATTTTTTGATTTAACAACTGTTTCTCCTGTCTCATTGTCATAACCTGCAAATAGTAAGCTTTCTTCACTACTACCTGTTGCATCTTTTATATTTAATCCTGTTTCGTTTAATGTTGACTTTGTTTTTGCATTTGTTTTCTCTATTGTTAAGCCATTATTATCAAAAGTATATCCTGTTTCAGTTTTTACTTTAGAAACACCATTTACTTGTATGTCTTCTGCTATATTTATTGCATATTCTGTAGAATTTTGAATTGTTTCAACTTTGTTCTCGATAGCAACTATATCATCATTACGAGGTACTTCATCAAATTTTTGTATTATTTCTTGATAATTATTATTTATATCTTTCGCTAGTTGCTCACTTTTTTCTTTAACAGTATCTGTTATACTATCTATTGTTTGCTCGTGTTGGCTTAATTTTTCTGTGTTTTCATCTACTTCTTCAATTATATCTTGGATTATTCCATTTATTTTATCTATTTTTCTTTCAGCTTGTTTAAATTTAGTTTTTATATCAGTAGTATTTTTATAAGCAGTTTGTGTTTTTGTTAATGCTGATGTTTCAATACTACCAGTAAATGACCCATTAAAAGTAAATGTATGATTAAATACATAGCTTATATAACCATTATCTTTCATATCTTCTACATAAATAATGTCCCCAACATCTAAATATGGATAACCATAATAACTGGTTTTAAATGGTAAATATTTTATTCCTTTTAAAATGTTCCACAATGGTCCTATTACTTTCTCTCTTTCAGCTTGGTCTATTAGGAAATAATTATCTGCTATTGTTATTTCAGTTAGTCCATTTTCATTAATACTATCACTATCTTCTTTAGTTGTATTTTCTCCTTCTATATCAGATAGTTTTATTATCAATGAATTTATTTCTCCCCATTGTTCATTTTTAGAAAAATCATCTAAATAGTTATGTCCATTCAAATATTCATCAGAATTTTCTTTTCCTCCTGATGATACATATATTGGAATTAAATTTAATTCTTTTACTGTCGTATTGTGAGCATCTTTTACTTTTAATAAATTAGATACATTTTTTAAAGATTTAATATAAACTTTATTATCTCTTCCTATGTGTGCAAAACCACCTGCTAATTGTGCAATATTGCTTAATACAGTTTTACAGTCTTCATTATTTGTAAAAGGATTTCCTAGCACCATGTACTCACAATTAGTAAAATCCATATTTCCAACTTCCAAACCTACTTGCTCACATAAGTCTTGGAATAATAAATTCATTTTTATTGGATATGTACTTCTATTTGTGTATGGAATATTAAATTTTATCATGTAGTCATACCCTGTAAATGATGTTTTTTCTTTTACTTCTTGATTGTCTGGTTTTTGAATTATAAAGTTTCCAAAAGGTACTAATTCATTATTTATTCCTGCATATGCTTGTATTTCTTTATTTTCTAAATTTATTTCATTGTTAGAGTTTATTATATTAACTGTTATTTTTTTAGCAACTGTAGTTCCTATAAATTTATCATTAACATAGCAATTATCTTCTATTGTAAAATCAACTAATTTTCCATCATAATTTTCGCCTGTAATATCAATATCATCTTCTACAATATGTATTTTTCCTTGTCTATTTGTTGCTACATTAGATTTGCATTCTTCTTTAAACTGTTCACTTACTTGATACCTTTATATTTTCACCTACAATTCTATTAAGCTTATATCTATTGGATTATATAAAATTCCTCTATCTGTTCTATTCCATTTCATTGTTACCTTTCTGTCTCCTCTGTAACAATTTGCAGTTTTCATTTGACCAGTATAAGGATCAAAGAAGTATACACTTAATTGTTTAAGATTTTTTATAGTAGAGAAGAAATCTACTAACTCTTCTCCTGTAAGATATTTGGTATGTAAAATAATCTTGTATTTTTGTGCCACAGGATTATAATGCATATATCCTTTTGCATTTCTTCCGCTGTCATATGATATGTCATACCATTCAACATCATACCCCTCATCTTTTAAATATTTTGTTAAATCTTTCCCATCTACTTTTATAATATCATTTACATACCTTATTTACCTCCTATACTGGAACAGGAAAAGGTAATTCTCCTGTTCTTGTTACATAATCTCTAAATCCCTCTGATGCTTTTTCTACTATTACACCTTCATCAGTTTTTGCATTTATATCTACTTGCACTTTAGCTTTTTCCATTCCATTTACTACTGCATTGTAAATTTGGTCTGATATATTTCCTATACTAACTTTGCTTTGTGCCTGTATTTGTCCACTTATCGCACCATAATTTACATATTGTGTTGTGTCTATTGCCATATCTCTAGTATTTACTTTTATACCTTCATTTAGTTCCTTTATAGGATTATAAAATTCGTTTAGTAAATTATTTGAAAAATCTTTTACTGTTGATAATACATTATTCTGTTCTTTATTAATTCCTACTCCTAAACCTTTTAATAAATAGATAGCGAACTCTCTCGTTTTTCTTGAAGGAGAATGTATGCCAAAAGTTGTCTGAAATTTGTTCAAAATGCTATTAGCAAAAGATTTTGCAGTAGATAGAGTTTGTCCTTGCCAATAATTATTTTTTAATCCAGTTTGCAAACCTTTTATAATATTTACTCCAACATCTTCTGATAAATCTCCTTGTTTTAGTCCTTCTACAACTTCATCAACATTATCAATTCCACATTGTTTTAATAGTCTTTTTTGTTCAGGTGTACTTAATCCTGATAAAAACTCTTTAATGCTATCTGTAGCAACTTTTTTATATGCAGTATCATCTTCCAAACCATTTTCAACTATATTTTGTAATTTCTCAGCTGTTCGTGATGCCGTAATACTTGTAGAATCAAGTCCTTCTGAATATGAATTTCCTTCACTTGTTCCTAATATTTTAAAACGATTTGATAATATATTTGTATTAGCATCAATTGTTTTTGTTTGGTCTGTAAAATTTTGTTGCATATTTTGAAGGATATTATTTCCTGTTGTTGTCGTTGTATTTTCTATAGATTCATATGTTCCTTCATATTTTTTAGCCGTTTCATCTAAATCTTTTTGTGTATTATCTAATTGTGCTTGAAGATTCTTTTCTTCTTCTATAGCTTTTTTTAAATTAGACTTTGCTATAGCTTCATTTCTTCTTGCTTCTTGTACTTCCCAAAATCCAGAAGCCGTTGTTGTTTTTTCTATAGCTTCTTTAAGTTCTTTCTCCGCATTTGTTCTATTTTCAGAGACACTTTTTACCTGTTCTTCTAATTCTATTCTTTTCTTTAATTTTTCTTTGTAAATGTCTTCATAAGCTTCAGCTTCTATTTGTTCTCTCTTTTTTGCTATATATGTATCTATATTAGCTTTTAAATCATTATAACTTTTTACTAATTCACCATTTTTAGTTATTTGATTTCCTGTTAGTCCATATTCAGTCCCTAATGCTTCATTTAAATCGCCTAATATTATTTTTACTCTCTCTTCATATCCTTCTTTGACTTTACCATTAACATCTATAAAGTCGCCTAATGCTTCTGCTTGTTTATTTGTAACTTCTAAATTTAATAATGATGCTTCTTTATTTGCATTAATACTTTCAATTGCTTCATCATAAGAAGATATTATTTCATCAATCTTTTCTTTTTGTTCTTCTATATTTTTTGAAGTATTTGTTATTTCTATTGTCAAATCTGATTGTGCATTACTTAATCCTATTATTGCTGATACTGCCCCTATTGAAAAACCCGCTAAAGCTCCTATTGCAGTCCCCACACCAGGTATTACACTTCCTAATAATGCTCCACTGGCTGTAGCTCCTGCTAGACTTCCAGACAATTTTAATATTCCTTCTCCTGCTCCAATGCTTCCTTCTTTTAAATCTTTCATAGAATTATATGCCAACGCACTCGAACCCACTAAACCAGCTAGTCCTGCTCCTACTTTAGCCCAAGTCGGAATTAAACTTAAAAACCCCTGTCCTGTTTCTGCTAAAGAAGTTTTTGTTAATTTTAAAGATTCTATAACACTATTTCCACTTTTTCTAAATACATTATATTGTCCTACAACCATCGAAATCCAACTACCTAAATTAGTAAATCCAGATTTTAAACCAAGTATTATTTTTCCTATTGTCTGTAACCCTAATCCAAATGTTGTAGTTGCACCTTTACCAGTCTTTAGAACAGTAAATAATGTTTTCAACCAATTAACTAATTTCGTTAGCTTACCAATTATTAATATTCCTCCAACTATTCCTGCAATTACAGTTAATACTTTTAAAATATTATTCATGTTTTTCCAAGACCATTTTAAGTTACCATTGGTGTCTTTTGTAAATCCTAGTGCTTCTAATATTTTGTCTCTATATTCTTGAGCTTTTCCTGAAATAGAACTCATTTTGTTATCCCATTCTTTTAATGCATTTAATAATTTATCATCTACTCCTGTTGCAACTCCACTTGAACTTCCAGAACCTCCACTTGTACTTGCTGGGTCTATATTATTTATTTCATCAAATCCCATTAATTGTTTTTTTAATTCTTTTGCTTTTTTAGTTGCTCCACCTAGTCCACTATTTAAATCTGATATCCCTACATTATCTGCTAAATTGTATGAACCACCACTACTTAAATCATATCCAAATAAACTTGCTATTGATTTGATTATCTCTTTTATTGCCATTATAATTGCATTAGCCCATACAATAATTCCACCAAAGGCATTTACAATAAATGAACCTGCTACTTGCTTTAGTTCTATTAATTGGTTTTGAAATACTCTTATTTGATTTGCTGGGCTTTCAAATGTTTTCGCAAAATCCCCCTGTGCTTGTCCTGCTTGTTCTATTATTGCTATGTATCTTGCAACTTCTTTTTCAGCATAAGATAATTGTTGAACACTTCTTTCTATTCCAACATCATTTAATATTTTACTTAATGAACTTTCTGATACATCTATACCTATTGTTCTTAAAGACTCTACTTGTCCTGCTATACCAGATTTAATTTTATTCATTGCATCTTCAACAGACAAATTATATAATGAAGCTATATCATATCCTGCTTTTGTTAAACTTTCAGACATAGTATATGAAGCATCCTTATTAATTCCCTGTCCTTTAAACATTGAATAATACATAGCTTGATATTGTTGCAATTCAGATTTATTTGTTGCTAACTTCTCGTTCATTTCATTTTGAAAATTCATTGCTTTTGTATAATATTTGCTTGATTCTTCATTTAAATTTCCGTATTGGTCTACAACTTTTCCCATTGATACTTCGAATAGGTTATTAGTTTCTATCATATCAATGTTTGCTTTAGCAACATCTTTTACTATACTTGCTGTTTTTCTTAAACCTGTATATATTACTCCTAATCCTAGAGCTTTTTTAAAGGCATTCATATTAGATGTTGCACTAGTTATATTTTCTTTTAATTTATTGTTTTTAGTTGAATTTATAGTATTATTTAATGATGATTTTAATTTATCTAAAGAACCTACTAATGTAGTGATTGCTGATACTGCATCATTTACTTGTACTTCTATTTTATTTTCAATTGTTCCAACATCATAATCTGCCCTTATCCACCTCTTATTTTTTATTAAGCATTGCTTTTATTTGTCTATTTCTTTCTCTTATTCTTTCTTCCATTTCTAATTGTTGTTCTCTTTCGATTTCTTCTTTACTTTTAATATGCTCAAAATCTATTGGGCTTTCCATATAATTTTGAACTGGTTGAGTTTCTTTTCTTCCAAATGAATTATATAAAGAAACTGATAAAGCATTAAAGAAATATAACCCTTGTAACCATGCTTGTTGATTTTCTAATTCTTTTTGTATTTTCATTTTATCCATATACATTTTTCGGTATGTCCAAAGTAACTTTGGTTCTTCATTCCAAAATTCTTTTGTAGACATACCGAATTGTAATGCTAATGGTAGTAAATAATCATAAAAGAACTCTGTCAATTTTTTATATTCTTTTTGTTCCCCATCTGAATTATCTTCTACATTTCTATTATTTGAGCTTTTTTCTTTTTCTTTCCATCTGGGGATTTTATAAAAGCCATATATTCCTCTGTTAAGAATTGAATTATTTCATCAATATCTCCGCCTTCTTCTTTATAAGCTTCCATAATCCCAACAGCTTCATATTCTGTCATACTTGGGTGATTTGCTAATAATCCTGTATAGAAAATTTTATCATTTAATGTTATTAACTTTCCACCATTACTTATTAAGTCTAACCCATGTTCTTCTGCTACTTTTGCATCTTTTCTTGTAGGATATCCTAATTTATATTCTTTATCTCCTACTGTTATTTTAATTATTCTACTCCTTACTAATTCCTCCATCTCTTTTTATTTTCTATTCTGTTGCCAATAAGCTTGTTACTTCTGTTGCTGTTTTATCAACTATTTCTGTAGCAACTATATGTAATGTAGCTTCTTGTGCTGAACCTGCACTAAATTCATTTTTCCATGTTTGTGCTGTTCCTTTTATATATGTTCCTGTTCCATCACTTAATTTAACTAAAAATTCGTGTTCTTCTCCATCACAATATGTTAATACTTTTTCATATTTTTCTGCCGTTCTGTTATATGTAAAATCTTGTGCTGGTGTATCAACCCTATCAGAAATATATTGTTTTATCGGACTGTCTAATTCTGTAACTTCGATTGTACCACCTTCTGCTCCACTTGCTGGAACTGATTTTATACTAATTAACTTTTCATATGCTGTTTCTCCTTTTACATATAATAAAGTTCCTTGGTCATTGTATGCTACTGGATTTGTATCTGCCCTTAAATTACCTCCTATAAATTATATTATTTTCATCTATTTTAGCCTCATATCTCATATACCTTCTATCAACATTTAAATCAATATTAGGTTTTGGATTATTAGCTTTTCTATTAAAACCATATTTAATATCAAAGATATCATTTACTAATTTTGTTAATTCTTCTGTTATGACTTGTCTTGCTATGTTATCTTTATCAATTGTATATATTTCTATTTCATATACTAAATTAAATTTTTGGTCTGTTTTATCTAAGTTTTCATCATACAAAGGGTCATCTATTTGTTTTATTATTACCAATGGAAATTTATTTTGTTCTTGTGGTGTATCTTTATATACAAAAGGACTATATTTTGAGTTAGCTTTTATATATTGTTGTGCATCTTTAAATATTCCATTATAGACATTTGGCATTGCCCTTTATATCACTTCCTACTTATTTTTCTAAATTCTTCAATTGCTATTGTCTTAAAACTATCTTCCATATTTTTCATAGCATTATAAAATTTTTTCTGTGCTGATATACCTTTAGTCCAACCGTATGTTCCATCTTCTTTTGGATATATCCATCCCTTTTCTCCATGTTCATTTACATCATATTTCCAGCCTATTTGTGCTAAAACGTCTGCAATATGTGGATTTTGACTTCCTACAACGCCTGTTCCAAATTCTCTATAAGTATCTTTTACATCAGTTGTTTTTATTCCACCTGTAATTACATTGCCTTCATTTTTAGTTGGTATAACTTCTGTTGATTTATAATTATCTTGTAATCCAACTTTCGACACTTTAGTTACTATATTTTCAACTGTTTTTGGTATTTTTTCTCTATACTTTTTCAAGAACTCTTTATATTCTTCAATACTCTCTAATGAAAGTCTTGTGTTAAATTTAGCATTTATATTTGACAATATTTCCACCTACTTTGCTGTTAGTCTCTTGAAATAAATTATTATTACTTTATTTTGATTTCTAGGAGGATACAATTTATAATTTGCATTAGCTCCATTTACAGTTTCTTTTTCTGGTGTAATACCATCTAAATATGCTTTATCAAATTCTTTAAATACACCTTCATATTTTTTCCTACTAATTACTGCCTTTTGCATTTGTTTAGCATTTTCTCCAAACTCTTCAATATCTGCTTCTGAACTTACAGGTTGTATATTAAACTCATATTTTATAGGCTCTGCATATTGAGTTATTTCATTTCCATAATCGTCATAATCAGAATCTAATTTACTTGATATCCAAATAGTTTTTTTCCAATCTTTTCTCCTATTTAATTGCACCTGCTTTCGCTGGCGGAAGTTCGTTTAGTAAATCTTGAGATAATCCTGCTTTTGCTCTTGTTTCTGACAATCCATTTTCTGAATATGAAATTAATCCAATATCATCACCTAAATTATATAACTCTATTGCACATTTAGTTTGCCAATCTTTTGCTATATCTGTTGGAAGCTCTGTAATATTATGGTCATAAGGAAAGACTAATCTTAAGTAGATATTTTTAGCCCTTTTAAGCTTTATCTTGAAAATATCATCTTTACTTGCATCTTCAATATTATCCAATATTTCCAATCTCATTTCTTTTAACTGGTCTATTTCTTCTACTGCCCTTAATTAGTCCTCCTTTTTAATTATTTTCTACCCGCCTACACCTGTTGATTTACTTACAGTTGTAACTTCATTCGCAACTACAACTTTTTTACCTTCTGGTTTTGTAAATGTTGTTGCTAATCCTGTTATTTTTCCATGTAATAATTCATTACCATAATCTAATCCTATTTGTCCAAATATTTGGTATTTTGTTCCAGCACCTTGTTTTGCTAATTCCTCTAAGAAGAAGTTTCCTTTTCCTGGTACTAATTGTTCTACTGGTGCTATTGCATCAAAGTTTAATAAATATGCTGTTCCTTCTGGGATGAATTGTCCTACTGCAATATGAACTGTTGTTGTAGGTAAATAAATATCTCTTATTTGAATACCATATTCATTTGCTCTAAATGCTCCAACTTCTACTCCCATTTCTACTGCATTTCCATGAATTTGATTTAATGTAGTATTATCACACCATAATGTTAAATTTGATATATCTCCATTTGATTTATCTATTTTTTCAACTAAATCATTTAACATCCAGATATCTAGTGGTTTATTTCCTGCTGCTATAACATTAGTTTTAATAGCCTCATCTATACCTCTTGTTTTATTAATTGTTGCATCTGATGTTGCTTTATTATATTTTCCTTGAATGAATGTTTTTTCAATACTTCTTGCCATTTTTTTCATTTTATTAGCTACTTGAAAGTCTAATTCATTTAATGGATTAGCTTGTTGTCCTGCAATATTTGCTCCTGACAATGTAGCCATATTTGATTGTTTAGCATAGCTTATTGCTACTGCATCTTGGAATATTTGTGTAACATTAGTATTTTGATTTCTTGTAATAAATGAAGCATCAGGTGCTTTTAAAGATGCTGTTTCACTTATTGCTGGTATGTCTCCATCTTCACTTGTATATTCTTGTCCTAATACGAACTCAACTGAATTTGTATATTTTGTTTTACCACTTATCATACTTGAAAATGGTGTTCTTGTGTTTCCTTTGTTAAATAACATTCCAGAGTAATTTAAAACTCCAAAACTTGTTGTATAATTATCTGCCCTTATTTATCTCTCCTTTTTATTCTTCATTTTTTTGTTGTTCTTGTTGAATTAATCTTGTATAATATGCTACATTTAACATATCATTATTTTTTTGTGCATCAGTTAATAATTTCTTATATTTTTCTAAATCTGATGTCTCTCCACCATCATTATCATTTCCTGCTGGTGGTTTTTGTGTTCCTTTTACTATTTTATCTGTAACTTGTTTCTCAATTTCTTTCTTTTGATTTAACATTGTGTTACAAATAGTTTCTGCTAATATTTTTGTTTTCTCACTATCTTCTTGTACTATAGATTTTAACAATTCTCCATAATCTTCTTTTTTAAATCCAGCTTCTGAAAAAATATTTTTAGCAGTCATTTCGTTTAATTGCATTTTTACTTTTTTGTATTCTTCTGATTGTGCTTTTGCTTGTTCTGCTTGTCTTTCTTCATCAGTCATTTTTGTTTCTTTGAATGTTTCATATTCTGATTTTAAAGCATTGTAAGCATTTTTTTGTTTTGTTTTTTCTTCATTAAATTTTTCTGTTGGTATGAAATTCTTGCCAACTAATCCTTTTATAGCATCTGCTTTTGCCTTATCATCTAATTCAGCATTTGCTAATATTTGAGCTAATTCTTTATCCATCTATTTTTCCTCCTCATACTTCCGTTTTTACCGAGTCGTTCTCGTTATTTGTATGGTTAGCCTTTTCCCCACTAACTTGGTTATTCTTTATATTTTGGTTTTCTTTTTTTATTTTGTTATCTTCTTCATCTTCGGTCTCCGAAGTTTGAATAGGATTTTCATTTTTCCAAAAACCTTCACCAAAATATTTCTTACTTTTAGCATAAACATCATTAGGATCTGAAAATAATCCACAAATCGTAAATGCTATTTCTGGTGCAACTTGTGATTGCTTCATATTCATTAATCCCTGTGTTTTTACTAATAAGTTGTCTGATTTGTTTCTTGTAAATTTAATATCAATATCAGAAATCTTCAAACTCTTGATTTGATTCTTATATTTACATATATTTAAAATTAACTTTAAAAACTGTCTTTCTGACTTTTTAAATGAAAGCTCATCTTGTTTTGCTCTTTCATCTGCCATAGTCCAACCTTCTCCTAATAGTCTAGCTTGTCCTGTATCTCCGCCAGAAGGTTTATCATTTAATCTTGGTATTCCACAAATTGTTAATATATTATTATATATATCATCTGTTACTATTTTAGTTTCTGAATGTAATAATTGTTGTGTTAGTAATTTTACATCTGCTGGTTTTTGTGGATTGTCTGATGATACTTGAATAGCTCCAGCTTCTACTAACGATTTGAATGTTTCTAAATCTACTTCTTGATTTATGAATACT
>ERZ1643246.4174-NODE-4174-length-11658-cov-31.029648_pt1 | contig 11658 bp, 8 predicted proteins | sample MGYA00579265_ERZ1643246 | MGnify/ENA primary metagenome ERZ1643246 (study PRJEB29033, sample SAMEA4952261) | chicken gut metagenome | biome: Broiler Chicken; feature: Gastrointestinal Tract; material: Caecum | place: Ireland | collected 2018 | study: Broiler...
AACAACAATAAAAACACGTATACTTTCCAAGAAAATGGGGAATATATATTTGAATATGAAAGAAGAGGAAGAAATTTTCAAGCAAAAGCAACAGTTAACAACATAGATAAAGCACCACCTAAAATCACAGGAGCAGAAGATGGACAAGTATATAACCAATCAGTAAAATTAAAAATAACAGACCAAAACCTAGAAAAGATAGAATTATATTTAAATGGAACTTTACAAGAAAACTATACCCAAACACAAAATATAACTCAAGAAGGATTTTATGAAGTAAAAGCAACAGATAAAGCAGGAAATATTACAACAGTAAGTTTTGATATAATATATAGAGAAGAAGAAGATTATGACGTAACAAAAGACAAAATATGTAATATAACAGTAAATACTACAGCAGAAAAAATATCAGAAAAGCTACCATTTGAAGAAAAATATACAATCTTAAGAAATGAAAAAGAACTTCAAAATGGAGAAAAAGTCGCAACAGGAGATATTTTAAAACTAGCATCAGGAAGGCAATATACTTTAATTGTAAAAGGTGACTTAAACTCAGATGGAACAGTAAATATAGTAGACTTAGTAAGAACACAAAATGCGATATTAAAAAGAAGACAATTAACAGAAATAGAAGAACTTGCAGCAGATGCAAACTATGACAAAGAGCAAATAACAATAAAAGATTTAGTAAGAATTCAAATGACAATACTAAATCCACCTAAAATGTAACAAAAAAGTAAAGAAAATGTAAACAAAATGTCAAAAAAAGTTACTTGTACAAAAGCAATAGTAATGTTAAAATATACAACAGATAATATAAAAAGGAAGGAATGTTTAAAATGAAAAAAGTAATAAGTTTAGTAGTATTAGTAAGTATAATTTTAGTGGCAAACACAGTATTAGCAGCTTCAGCAAAAGTTAATGTAACTGGACAAACAGCAATTGAAGAAGGAACAAAAACAGTAACAATGACAGTATCTTTAGGAGCATTTGATGATGTTGCAGAAGGTGAAACATTAGGATTTCAAGCAACATTAGAATATAATAATAATATCTTTGATTCAGTTACTGTACAAGGTTTAAATGGATGGGATGTATCATATGAAGATAGTTCAAAAGTTGTAACAGGATTAACAAAATCATCAAAAGCAAATGTTCAAATTGCAACATTTACATTTACAGTAAAAGATGGTGTAACAGCAGGTTCAACAGATAATATATTATTAAATAATTTTTTATTATCAAATGATGGTACATTAAACCAAGAAGAAAATTATAGTTTAAAAGTTTCAATTGTAGAAAAACCAACATCTGAAGATCCAGGAACAACAGAGCCAGAAAATGAGGTTGGTGGAAATAATATAGTAAATAATGGAAATTCAGTAGGTAATAAGGTAACAGGAAACAATGTAGCAGGAAGTACAAAGAATAATACAGTATATAATACAATAAAAGATAATACTGTAAAAGGTTCAAATAAACTTCCAGCAGCAGGGCTAACAAATACTATTATTATTAGTGCAGTAGTTGTTCTAATTGTTGGTGTAGGATTTATGATTCGCTCAAAAACTATAAAATTAAAATAATAAGAGTATTAAGAGTTGAAATAAAATAAAAATGCTTATTTATTTCAACTTTTTTAGTAAAAATACTTGAAAAAATAACTACTTCAATATATACTTATAAGGTCGCTATAAATATTAAGTAAAGACCATAAAAAATGTTCATCATAGTTTATAAGGGGGAACTAATGGAAGAATTAGATTTAAAAGAACTTTTTGAAATGTTCTGGAATAAAAAAATAAAAATTATATTGATAGTCGCAATATTTGCGGTTATAGGAGTAATATATTCAATAGGATTTGTTGTACCAGAATACACAGCATTTACAAAATTAGTATTAGCAGGACAAAGTTCAGATGCTACAGGAAATACAACAGAAGCAATAACAACAACAGATTTAACAATAAACTCTAAATTAGTAGGTACATATAGTGAATTAGTAACAAGTAATGATGTCGTAAGACAAGTTATTACAAATACTGGTATAAATATAAGTGAAGAAGCTTTAAAAAGCAGTATAGAAGTATCATCAGTAGAAGATACAGATGTAATAAAAATATCTGTAACAAATCAAAATCCTACATATGCAACTAAACTTGCTAATGAAACAGCAAAAGCTTTTATGGAAAAAGTTGCAGAAATATATAATATTAACAATGTCCATGTGGTAGATGAGGCAGAAGAGCCACAAAGTCCATCAAATGTTAATCACTTAAAAGATGTAGTTATTTTTACATTTATAGGTGTAGTAATTGCAGTTGGATATGTGTTAATTGCAAATATGTTAGATAATACAATAAAAACAAGAGAAGAAGTGGAAAGATTATATAAAGTTCCAGTTATTGCAGAAATTCCATTAAATTTACCAGAAAAAGGAGGAAAAAATAAATGAAAAAGGAACTAATTGCTCAAAGAGATCCAAAATCTCCAATTTCTGAAGTTTTTAGAACATTAAGAACTAATATTCAATTTATGAATAGTGGGAAAAAACTACAAGTAATACAAGTTGCATCAACATTCCCAGGAGAGGGAAAAAGTTATGTATCATCAAATTTAGCAGTAACATTTGCACAAGCAGGTAAAAAAGTAATTTTAATAGATGCAGATATGAGAAAAGGAAGATTATTTTCAATATTTGAAGTATCACCAAGACCAGGACTTTCTAATTATTTATCAGGAATTGATGCAGATGAAAATGGAAATATGGAATTATCAAAATATATTCAAAGAACAGAAGTAGATAATTTATTATTGATGTCAGCAGGAAATATTCCACCAAACCCATCAGAATTATTAGTGTCACCTCAAATGACTAAGTTATTAGAAGATTTAAAAGAAGTATGTGATATTGTAATAATAGATGGAACACCATGTGCTTTAGTTACAGATTCTGTTATATTATCAAGACTAGTAGATACAACAGTTATAGTATCAGCATGTAATGAAACAAAAAAAGATAATCTAGAAAGAGTAATAAAAAATATACAAAATGTTGGTGGAAAAATTGCTGGTGTAGTTATTAACAAAGTACCAATTTCAGCAAAAAAATATAGTGAAAACTATTATTATGATTCTACATCAATGTCTCAGATGTCAAAACAAAAAATGACACCAAAAATGTATGAACAAATGAGAAATGCAGAACAATTAAAAAGAAGAGCATCTTCAAGTTTAGCACAAAATAACAATAGACCTAAAAAGGAAATGCCAAGACCAGAAAAAAAGGAATATTTACCAAAACCTAATTTTGAAAAAAAAGAAGAAAATCATAATGAAAAGCGAGAAGCTACAACACAAAAAACAAATGATATATTAAACCAAATCAATTCATATTTAGAAAAAGAAAAGAAAAATTTGAAACAATAGAGAGGAACAAAGGAAATGATAGACTTTCATACACATATATTGCCAAATATAGATGATGGCTCAAGAAGTATAGATGAAACATTTAATTTAATTAAAGAAGCAAAAGAAGTAGGGTTTGACGGTATAATATTAACATCACATTATATAGAAAACTTTTATGAAACAGATGTACCAGAAAGAGATGTATGGGTAAAAGCAATCTCAGAAAACTTAGGAGCAAAAGGAATAGATACAGATTTATATTTAGCAAATGAAATATACATATCAGAAAATATGATGGGATTATTAGAACAAAGAAAGGCATCAACTATAAATAATAGTTGTTATGTATTGTTTGAATTACCATTAAATGAAGAACCATTAAATTTATATGATGTTATATATTCTCTTCAAGAAAATAAACTAATTCCTATTCTAGCACATCCAGAAAGATATAGTTTTGTACAAAAAGAACCAGAATTGATTTATGATTTAATAGAAAAAGGATGTTTAATGCAAGCAAATTATGGAAGTATTATAGGGCAATATGGAGTAAAAGCAGAATATATTGTAAAAAAATTTTTAGAAAATAACATGATACATTTCTTAGGAAGTGATGTTCATAGACAAAATTCAATTTATCCTAAAATTCCATTTGCACTTGAAAAAATTAAAGAAATTGTAGGAGAAGAAAAATTAGAAGAGCTAACTACAATAAATCCTAAATTAGTTTTAGCAAATAAAAAGATAGAAATAGATGAGCCAGAAGAATTTTCATTGACTTTAAAAGAAAAAATAATGATGGCTTTAAAAAAGTAGTGACTTTTTTTGATAAATATGGTATAATATACGGGTTACAAGAAAATGCAGCAAAAGGAAGGAGAAATGTATGCGGGAATTGGAAAAAAGATTTCTTGATTTACCAGAGGTTATTGAAAAACTGAAAGATCTATATTCTGATGATAAGAATATAGCGAGTGGAATTTTGCCCATTAGTATTGTTGATACGGAAAAGTGGGCAAGATGCAGAGAAATCAGGCACAAAACTGTGTTAGTCGAGCTGAATGATGTGGACAAAATGGTTGAAAAATATAAACTAGAGACTACGTCTGAAGCCGAGAGGGATTTTTTGGAGTACATTTTCGAATCCATGTACAGTTCTATAGGTGATATCTTTGATCTGTAGGGCCTATTAAATGGCTTAAAGAGGCATTGTTTCTTTGGTAGTTGAAAGCTACGGAGAAGCAGTGTTTCTTTTTTTTACGGCTGTGGGGAGACCGCCTCAAAGAGAAGCTATAATATAGTTTTTAAAAATTTTTCGGCTCTAATCAATGCTTTAGCCCTTCTAAAGATAGAACAAACGAGCCTCTCGCTACATCCTTCGCGCTTCCTCATTTATTCTATCTTAAGAAGGGCTACAAGCATTCCAATCACACAAAAAATTTTTAAAAACTATATTATAGCTTCTCTTTGAGGCTTCTCTACAAAAATAAAGTTTTAAATTGTAATTGAATAATAATTTACAGTTTGTTCGCTTTAATTATAAATCAAAATGTGATAAAATACGACAAGTAAAAATAAGAAGGAAGTAATTAAAATGTCTGATTTAAAAGTAGAAACAAAAATAAAAAGCCAAGAGGTACAGCAAAAAACAAAAAAACACATAAAAGAACTATTTAGTGACTATCAAACAAGAAGTAATATAAAAGAGGCAGAAATACAGGCTTTAAATTTTATAAAAAAGAATAATATATTAGGTATTATAATTAAATCTGATGAATACATAGAAATAAAAGAAATCTGGTATTTTGAAAAATTCTTAATAGAAAGATTTTCATTTAAAAGCATAGAATTAGTAATAAAATATAGCAAAGATGTAAAAGTAAAGCCAATAAAAGAAGAATGGAGAAATATTATATGCTATATGGCACACAAGTTTCCACTAGCAAAGCCATTATTACTAATGAAAAGTGATATAGAAGTTACAGAAGATGAGATATTAGTAAAAATGCATATAAGAGGAGCAGATTTTCTACGTGCAAAAAAGACAGATAAAGAATTAGAAAAAGTTCTAAAAAATTTATATGGAAAAGAATATAAAATTACATTGGAAGAAGATATAAATGAATTAGAATTAAAAAAAGCAGAAGAGAAAGCAAGAGAACTTGAGGAAAAAGCAATAGAAGAAATGGAAAAGATGCAAGAAAATGGTATGCATGTTTCAAATAGTGTAGTGCAAGCAGAAAATAAAAATGACCATATAGAAGAATATCAAGATCCAGATTATAAAATGCCAGATGATATAGATGGATATGTCCCAATGCCAGGAGAAATGCAAGAAGGCATGCCAGAAGATATAGAACCACACATGCAAGACAATATTTCAGTAGAAATAGATGAAAATAATTTCATAATGGGAAAACCATCAAAAGCAAAGGAAAAGAAAATAAAAATAAAAGAAATAACAGCAAATGATGGAAGAGTTACAATAGAGGGTAGAGTTTTAACATGTGAAGCAAGAGAGACAAAATCAGGTAAAGGAATGCTAATTTTTGATATATATGATGGAACAGGAACAATAACTTGTAAATCATTTGCAAAAGATATAACAGAAGGAAATGAAATAAAAGAAAAAATAAATCAATCAAAAGCATTAAAAGCCACTGGAAAAGCAGGTCTTGATACATATGCAGGAGATGTGACTATAATTGCAAATACAATAATAGAATTAGAAAATACAGATGTTCCAGAATTACCAACAGAAGATGAAGATACACCACTAATACTTGGAATGACACCAGTTATAAAAGAACCATTAGTAAAAATATCAGAACTAGGAGTAGAAGATGGAAAAGTTTCAATAAGTGGACAAGTTATTGATATGGAAGAAAAGGAAACTAAATCAGGAAAAACAATTCTTAGTGTTGATATATATGATGGAACAAGTAGTATGACATGTAAGGCATTTTTAAATCAAAATAATAGTAAAAAAGTAATAAAAAGAATAAAAAATGCAAAAGGTCTAACAATTGCAGGAACAGCTCAGATGGATAGTTTTTCAAATGAGTTAACTATAATGGCAAATACAATAATAGAAACAGAAGGACTAAAAAAAGAAGTAAGACAAGATAATGCAGAGGTAAAAAGAGTAGAATTACATATGCATACAAAAATGAGTCAAATGGATGCAATGACATCAGCAACAGACCTAATAAAAAGAGCAATGAAATGGGGAATGAAGTCAATTGCAATAACAGACCATGGAGTAGTACAGGCTTTCCCAGAAGCACATAAGTTATTAGGTGTAAATAATCCAGATATGAAGGTAATATATGGAGTAGAAGCATATTTAGCACCAGACAATACAAAATCAGTATATAATGGAAAAGGGCAAAGTATAGATACGACATATTGTGTACTAGACTTAGAAACAACAGGATTTTCTGCAACAACAGAAAAAATAACAGAAGTAGGTATAATGAAAGTAAAAAATGGAGAAGTAATAGATGAATTTAGTACATTTGTAAATCCAGAAAAACATATACCAGAAAGAGTAACAGAAGTAACAAATATAACAGATGAAATGGTTGCAGACGCAGAGACAATAGAAAAAGTATTTCCAAAAATATTAGAATTTTTAGGAGATGACAAAGAAACAGTTATAGTAGCACATAATGCAAATTTTGATGTAGGATTTTTAAAGCAAAATGCTAAATTTCTAGGATACAAATTTGATTATACATATTTAGATACATTAAGTTTAGCAAAAGATTTATTCCCAGATTATAAAAAATATAAATTAGGAAAAATTGCAGAAAATCTAGGTATAAAAGTAGAAGTAGCACACCGTGCATTAGATGATGTAGATACAACTGTAAAAGTATTTAATGTAATGATAAAAATGTTAAAAGAAAAAGGAGCAAAAATAGTAGAAGATATTGACCATGTAGCAGCAGATGAAGAAGCTAAAAAAGAAGAATACAAAAAATTAAAAACATATCATGCAATAATTTTAGCTAAGAACTATGTAGGTTTAAAGAATTTGTATAAATTAGTGTCATTATCACATTTACATTATTTTTATAGAAAACCACGTATCCTAAAAAGTTTATATAAAAAATATTCAGAAGGGCTAATACTTCGGAAGTGCCTGTGAAGCAGGAGAACTATATCAAGCAATAGAACTAGGAAAAACAGATGAAGAAATAGAAGATATAGCAAATGACTATGACTACTTAGAAATACAACCAACAGGAAACAATAAATTCTTAATCAGAAACGGAACAGTTAGAGATGAAGAAGACCTAAGAGATATAAACAGAAAAATAGTAGCTTTAGGAGAAAAATTAAATAAACCAGTAGTAGCAACCTGTGATGTTCATTTTATGGATCCACAAGATGAAATATATAGACGTATACTAGAAGCGGGACAAAAATATGATGATGCAGACAATCAAGCACCACTATATTTAAGAACAACAGAAGAAATGCTAGAAGAATTTAGCTATCTAGGAAAAGAAAAAGCATATGAAGTAGTAGTAACAAACACAAATAAAATATCAGATATGTGTGAAAGAATAAGTCCAATATCACCAGAAAAATGTCCACCACATATACCAGGATGTGAACAAACAATAAAAGACATAGCATATGGAAAAGCACATGAACTATATGGAGACCCACTTCCAGAAATAGTACAAACAAGACTAGACAAAGAATTAGACTCAATCATAAAAAATGGATTCTCTGTAATGTACATAATAGCACAAAAACTAGTATGGAAATCAAATGAAGACGGATACATAGTAGGTTCTAGAGGTTCCGTAGGATCATCATTTGTAGCAAACATGACAGGAATAACAGAGGTAAACTCACTTCCAGCACACTATAGATGTCCAAACTGCAAATATTCAGACTTTACAGATTATGGAGTAAAAAATGGATTTGACTTACCAGATAAAAATTGTCCAAAATGTGGACACAAACTAGATAAAGATGGAATGGACATACCATTTGAAACATTCCTAGGGTTTAATGGAGACAAAGAACCAGATATAGACTTAAACTTCTCAGGAGAATATCAAGCAAAAGCACATAAATATACAGAAGTAATATTTGGAAAAGGAACAACATTTAAAGCAGGAACAATAGGAACAGTAGCAGACAAAACAGCATATGGATATGTAAAAAATTATTTTGAAGAAAGACATATACCAATAAATCAAGCAGAAATAAAAAGATTATCACAAGGATGTACAGGAATAAAAAGAACAACAGGACAACATCCAGGAGGAATAATAGTAGTACCAAAAGGAAGAGAAATATATGAATTTTGTCCTGTACAACATCCAGCAGATGACCCAAACTCAGACATAATAACAACACATTTTGACTATCACTCAATAGACCAGAACTTATTAAAACTAGATATACTAGGACACGATGATCCAACAGTAATAAGAATGTTACAAGACATAACAGGAATAGACCCTAGCAACGTACCACTAGATGACAAAGAAACAATGTCAATATTTAGTTCAACAGAAGCACTAGGAGTAACACCAAAACAAATAGGATCAGAAGTTGGAAGTTATGGAATACCAGAATTTGGAACAAAATTTGTAAGAGGAATGCTTGTAGACACAAGACCAACAACCTTTGACGAACTAATACGTATATCAGGACTATCACATGGAACTGATGTATGGCTAGGAAATGCTCAAACTTTAATAGAACAAGGAACAGTAACACTAACAGAAGCAATCTGTTGCCGTGATGACATAATGATATACTTAATAAAACAAGGATTGCCACCAAACTCAGCCTTCAAAATAATGGAAACAGTACGTAAAGGAAAAGCACTAAAAGACCCAGCAAAATGGGCAGAATATGTAGCACTAATGAAAGAGCACAATGTACCAGACTGGTATATAAAATCATGTGAAAAAATAAAATACATGTTCCCAAAAGCCCATGCAGCAGCATATGTAACAAATGCATTCAGAATAGCATGGTTCAAAGTACATGAGCCAAAAGCATATTACTCAGCATTTTTCTCAATAAGAGCATCAGACGAATTTGACAGTGAAATAATGATATTTGGAGAAGAAAAAGTAAAAAACAAAATGAAAGAAATAGACTTACTAGGAAACAACGCAACACAAAAAGACAAAGCAATGTACCCAGTACTAGAACTAGTATTAGAAATGTATGAAAGAGGACTAAAATTCTTACCAATAGACCTATACAAATCACATGCAACAAAATTCATACCAGAAGAAGAAGGGATAAGACCACCACTAAACAGCATACCAGGACTAGGAACAGTAGCAGCACTAGGAATACAAGAAGCAAGAAAAGAAGGAAAATTCATGTCAATAGACGACATGAAAATACGTTCAAAAGTAGGAGACTCAGTAGCAGACCTACTAAAAAAATTCGGATGTCTAGAAGGAATGAGCCAAAGCAACCAAATGAGCCTATTTGGATAGAAGAGGGATTGAGGGACGGTCCTTAAAATCCCTTCTAGAAGGGATTTTGGGGACGGACCTTAAAATCCCTCTTAGAAGGGAATTTGGGGACGGACCTTAAAACACCAAAGAGATATTTAGAAATGAAAGAGTACAGGGGTTAAGAAGGTTAAGAAAAATATTAGATTAAATAAAGATGTTAATGTACAGAAAAAAATGGAAAAGTATTTAGGATTAAAAATAAAATATAAAAAATAAAGATGTTAAGATAGAAAAGTAAAAAATAAAAAATTAAAAGATATATAGATATAAAAATTTTAGAAAGGAGCAATTATATATTTAATGAATTAAATATATAATTAAAAAAATGATAGATAATATAGAGTTAAAAGAAATATTCACTACTCAAAATATTATAATATATTTAGTAGTAATAAATATTATAGGATTTTTAATAATGTATATAGATAAGCAAAAAGCTAAAAAGGGCAAATGGAGGATCCCTGAAAAAACATTATTTATAATAACTGCTATTCGGAGGAGGAATAGGCACTATTGCAGGGATGTATGTATTTAGGCATAAGACACAGAAAATAGCGTTTGTAATAGGATTGCCAATGATTACGATACTTGAAATAATAGTGATAATTTATTTTATTTTTGTTAAATAGAAGTTTTATAAAATGTTTGTAAAGTTTTTTAGTGAGGAAGACTATAAACAAAGAGTCATTTTTATTGTATGTATAATAAAAGTGGCTTTTTATTTTATTGATATAAGTTATTTTATAGTATAAGTTATTTTGTAGTATAAGCGATTTCATTAAAAGTCAAAATAGATTACAAGTAATAAATTTGCAATAATTTAGAAATAAAAAAGTAAAAAACGTAAAGAAAAAGCAATAAAAAAGTAATAAAAAGACGCAATTTGATATACATAATTAAGAAAAATAAAATACAATAATTGTAAAAAAAAGAAAAAACAAAAATTCTGTGAATAACTATCGAAAAATAGAATAGTAAAATAAGTTATTCACAGACTTATCCACATTATCCACAATATGTGGATAACTTTTGAGTAAACATCAAAGATAACATAAAGTGAAAAAAGCTTTTGTAATATTTGTAATATAAGAATGTTTTAAAGTTAAAATCATATAGCTTATGTATGTTATTTTAAATGTTATTTTTTTGTGTATACTAAAAAATCCACATGAAGTCAAATTTCTATACAATAAAATATAAATTTATTTTTAACTTTAAAATTTATGGTAGCTCAAAAATTTTATAAAAATATAATATAATAAGAGGAATAAAATGTTCCTCAAACAAAGGAAGGAAATGAGCTAAAAATGAGAAAAATAATTCAAAAAATAAAAAAACATCTAACAAGAAAGTTAGCAGAAAATGATATTACAATGCAAGAATTAGAAGAATTAAGGAAAAAGGGAATAACTGTTATAGATGTTAGAAGTACTCAAGAATTTCAAGAAGGTCATATAGATGGGGCAATTTCAATTCCAGAATATGAAATAAAAAAAGATATAATAGATAGAATAAGCCCAGAAGAGGAAATTATAGTATATTGTTCAAGTGGTCAAAGAAGTAAAAAAGCAAAACAAAAACTTGAAAAATTAGGCTATAAAAAAGTGTATAATTTGTATAATGGGTTGGAAAATTATTAGTATTGAATTTTTGTAAAGTTTATTATAGTTAAAAAACTAATATTAGATTTTAGTAATATCTAATATTAGTTTTTATATTTATAAGTTAATTTTCTTTT